>Ga0209174_10001639_pt1 | contig 15669 bp, 11 predicted proteins | sample JI91814BDNA_FD_187505 | JGI IMG/M metagenome (GOLD analysis project Ga0209174, IMG submission 187505) | Wastewater effluent complex algal communities from Wisconsin, to seasonally profile nutrient transformation and Carbon sequestration -... | ecosystem: Engineered > WWTP > Effluent > Algae...
CGGATAAAGATCAGTCGTTTTGCCCCTTTTGCTTGCTCCTTTTTGAGCAGTTCCATTTGCAGATCAATTACTCCCTGACGTTGCCACCACTGCACATCTTCTTCGTGCTTGACTGGTCGTTTGCCGGATTCGGGACAGGCAAAACCGGTGATTGTAGGCAGAGTCTCGTCCTTGTAGCCACATTCATGCTTTAGATAGTAGGTCAAAATCATGCCAGTAAAATCTGGCGCTGTTATATAAACGCTATCACCAAAGCTACCAGCCTTGATTTGCTGAGCCACTTGGCGCAGTCCTGAGCGGTCCAGGCTGGCCATTTGCTGTACTTCCCAAATAGCACCACTCAGTCCTGATATAAGCAAGGCAATAAGCAAGGCTCTGTTGATTTTGGTCTGAGCTGTGCGGACTACTAGTAGCGCTAAAAGCGCCGAACTAAGCGGTACCAGGGGGCTTAAGTAGCGCACATAACCAAACATATAAGGCGTGACATAGCCAAAGCTGGCACAGCTAAAAGCCAGTATTGAGACAAGCCCAATGATACGAATATCACTCAATGCCATTTTGATATTGTTAAGTGCGGCTTTGCCTCTGGTCACTATATAAGCTATCAGTGCAATCGGTACGGCGATGATCAGTAAGAGATAGGCTGGCACTACAGGGAGTGGCATTGTGGCGGCCAAGTTGCCAGCAAAGACATGCAAAAAATTTGATAGCGGCGTGGGATCTGCCCACGGTGTGCCGACGTTTTTGTGATAGAGCAAAATCGGTAGCCAGGGCAACAGGGCGGCGCATGCCAAAAGCATGGGAGGCAGAGCGCGCAGGGCATCTTTAGTGTTGCTTTTGACTGCTGCGATGACCGCTGTCAGCATCAATATGCAGAGATAAAAAATACCGGTGTAGTGAGTATAGACAAGTGCGGTGCTCGACAAAAATAGTGGCACTGCTTGTCGCCAGCTGCATTTTGTCGTTAAAAATTGCCAAAATGCAATAATTGTCCAGCTCAAAAGTAGACCAGCTAGAGCGTATGTGCGAGCTTCGTGACTGTAGATAATGGCCAGTGGTGATACAGCTGTAAAAAAGGCGGACACTGATGCTGCTTGCGATGCTCTGGGGCTGGGCTCTGTTAGCCTGAGTGCGAGGAAGTAGCTTGTGGGGATGGAGAGCACGCCAAAAATAAAAGAAGGCAACGCCATAGTGATGCTGTTAAAACCAAAGAGCATGACAAAAGCTTTGAGCACCAGGAAGTACAGAGGAGGGCTCATCTCGTAGACACGGATGCGCTCAAACATATCAACTAAGTCGTTGCTCTCTACTACATTGGCGGAGCAGGCATCGTCGATTGTCAGTCCGATGTTAAGAAGTGGAGCGCGGAGTGCCAGTGCAAGCAATGTGATAGCAAGTAGCACTAGCATTTGCGATTTCATATCTTAATGAGTGCTCGCGCGGCTGGTTTTTAAGTCTTTGCGAATCAATAAATCAAAAGTGCCGCAGTGTTGCAACATTTCGTAGTTATTTAAATTGGCTTCGAGTCCGTGTTTTTGGCAATAAACAAAGAGGTCCAGATCTTCTGGCATGCCAAAGGCCTTCGCTCGACTGGCCAGGACAAACTCCGGACGATAGCTAACAAAATCGGCATTGATGTTTGCAAATAACTGGCTTAATTGCTCTTTTGCCAATGCTGCAGCCTTTTCTGATTTGGCATTCTTGATCTCAAATTCTAGCATTGGTATAGCAAAGAGCCAGAGATACCGTGAGCCAGGTTTGAGGTTATATAGCAGCGCTGATTTAAACCAGGGTGTATCCGATGAGTCAATCAACATCACCTTATCTTCTGGCTTTGACCAGACCGCCAGTGACTTTTCCCATGGTGTCAGCCAGTGATCCTGAACGCTACTATGAAAGATATAACTGCAAATACAAAAGAGACTTGTAAGCATTGTTATAAGTCCAGTCCTGAAAAAGACCGACCACTTTTTTGTCACTGTTACAAGTGTCAGGATAAAAGTAAATGCAATATAGAGATAGAGTGGAATAAAGTGATATGTCCAGAACTTTGATTGCAGCTCTACCATGGCAAGTGCGGTAGAGAGCAAAATCAATAAAGGTGCACGCAGATCTTTGCGCACTACAAAGCTGGCCAAGTCGAGGGCAATAAAATAACAACCAATTGCCCAGGCATAAATTAACTGGACTACCACATCTTTGACAGTATTAAAGCAGGCATAGCCGTGCACCAGTAGTGGTGCTATGTAATGGAAGAATAATTCGGTAACAGATTTTGGCAATAGCGCAAAATGCGCTAGATATGCCAATACGGGCAAAGAAGCGGCATAACATTCGGGGCTGAGCAGGAGCCTGGGGCGGCGGTAACGCAGTTGCCAGTAAAGCTCGAGCATGACTGGTGGCAAGAAAAAATAAGGCTTAAAGCTCAAAGTCACTCCAAGCATCAGTCCAATCAATATGGCGAGTACTCTAGGTGGAGTGGCATTTGTCTTATCTTTGTAGCGATACCAGCGTAGCAGTAGATAGGGCAATGAGAATAAACAGTAGTAATGTTCTCTTTGTCCATAGTCAAATCCGGTCAGGGCATTGAGCACGCATGGGGCAAGCAGGGTTGGCGCGAACAGCTCGCTGGCTGAAATCTCACTCTCCATCTCTTTATAGATAAAGCTGGTGACGCGGTAAGTTAAGGCGATAGCAAATAGCGTGACGGCGGTGGTGAAGGCAATCCCACAGGTGGCCAGCGGCAGGTGTGTGACTCTCGCTAAAAGAGCCGGTAGGGCGCTGACATACATTATTAGTGGCGGATTTAGATCTTGAAAGTCCAGATAGGGCAACTTACCCTCAAGTAAAAACTGGCCAGTCTGCAAATACATAGCAGTGTCGCCCGATATGGCATAGGGCAGGCTGAAGAAATGCCAGGCTGTGGCCAGACTTAAAAGTACTGCCACAACTACATAGATGTGGATCTCTCTTCTGTTTTTGTCTGGCAAATGAGCTGAAAGGGTCACAGAGATAGTTTCCTGGAAATTTTGCTAACTTTCAAATTGGCAAAAGCTGTTTCACAATAATTTTACGTTAGTTGTCGTACTCTCTATTCACGAAGCACCGCCTGACATTAAGCGCTGAGGTGATTCGAGAGTTTTCCTTGGGGGAGCTTGGCTGGCGCCTTAAAAACGCCAGCCAATTACTAACAAATAACTACTGAGATGCTTTTTTATCTTCAACTTTGTCTTCTATCAGGTAACCAGAACCTAGTACGGTTTTGATCAAATCTTCTTTGCCGATATTTGCAAGTTGACGTCTCAGAGTTTTCATACAAGTGCGCACAGTGTCTTCAGAGGCTTCGCTCTCAGATGGCCAGACCGCGTCCAACAGTGCTTTGGCACCAAAGGGGCGGTTGGGATGGCGCATCAAAAACTCAAGGAGTGAGCATTGTTTAGGCATCAAATGCACTGCGTTTGCGCCCGCTTTGGCGGTGCGAGTCTCCAGCTCCAGGTGCAGACCCTGGATAGTCAGCTCGGTTGGCAAAAGTCCTTTGGGGCGACGCAAAAGGCTGCGGATGCGAGCACTCAGCTCGCGCACATCAAATGGTTTGACCATGTAGTCGTCGGCACCGGAGTCGAGCCCCTCTTCACGATTGATGATCTCGCCTCTGCCGGTAAGAAAAATAATTGGAGTGGTACCGCCATTTTTGCGGTATGTCCTGAGGACATCTATTCCGGCTACTCCGGGCAATCCCCAGTCGAGCACAATGACATCAAATTCAAAACTGCCGAGCATTTGCAGGGCGTCACCGCCGTTATGGACAACTTCCAGGGCGTGATTTTCAAGGGTAAACCAGTCTTGCATGCGCTCTGCAAGTTCTAAATCGTCTTCGACCAGGAGAATTTTTGCCATGACCTATTAAGAAAGAATATTATCCGGTCGCCAGTTGTCTATTATGTTAACCGAGAAAGCGCACATAATAGAACAGTTTTGTGGACAACTTGTGCCAATTTAAATGAGTCAGCAGGGTAAAATCTCAAGAGAAATGACACAGGCTAAGCGATTCTCTCCCAAAATATTGCATAAGGGCCTGGCTCTTGTCCTGACGCCGATAATATTTGAAAGCGTATTTTTTTATCAGCTAGCTCAGCTAGTCACCAGTGCTGAGCAACTTGCTCAGGCTGAAGCACGCCAGAGTACTATCGTTGAGCATACCAACTCGCTAATTTCGATGTTTGTTAATGCTACTGGCAGCATCGCTACTTACATCCTCACCGGCAATCAGACTTATGCTGCCATGGCCAGGCAATCCCGCATTGATGTCAACAGAGAGTTCGATGAACTCAATGGTTTGATTGGCAATGATCCGCGCATGACTGCTTTGACCAGTGAGCTGAAGAGCATGTGGGACGAGGAATTTAAAAAAGTCGAAGCAATCACGCCAGCTGTGACGGGGGCTGACATTGCCCAGTCATTTACACGCATGCCTGAAATCCGCCCCTTTATTAAGCGCGCGGGCATTAAAACCAAGGTGATGAATCGCATCCTCGCTCAGCAGCGTCAGTATCTTAATCAGGTACGCGACCGCGAGGTAGCCTCGCGCGAAAAAGTCAAAGAAGCAGTGTTTTGGGGCATTTTTGGCAATTTTATCCTGGCTGTTGTACTGGTACTGGTGTTTTTGCGGGATATCACTGGACGACTTGCCGTACTTGTTGAAAACGCCAGGCGCTTGCCGCGCGGCGAAGAACTCGTCAATCATGTTAGTGGCTCTGACGAACTCTTTATGCTTGATAATGTCCTCCACGATGCTGCCCGCGAAATCAAACAGGCGCAGGCAGACAGACAATCGATCATTGAAATGGTGGCGCATGACTTGCGCTCGCCCCTGATGTCTTCGCAGGTTGCCCTTGATTTGCTCGGTAAAGACGCGCAGACGACACTGGGCTCATCTTCACAGAGACATGTTGAGACAGTCAAACGCAACATCACCCGGCTTGTTTCGCTGGTCAATGATTTGCTCACAGTCGAAAAACTGGAAGCCGGCAAACTTGAACTAGACCTGGAAAATCTCGATATCCACAGTCTTGTCGAAGAAGCACTGCAAAGTGTCAGTGGCCTGGCTAATCAAAAGCAAATTGTCCTCAAAAATGCTGGACATAGTCAGACGATTGTGGCTGACCGCGCCAGGCTTATACAGGTGCTGGTCAATTATCTAGCCAATGCTATAAAATTTTCGCCCAAAAACAGTAGTGTCACCGTATTTAGTAGCAAAGAAAATGGACTTATCAAAATTGGTGTCAGGGATGAAGGTCCCGGTATGAGTCAGGAAGAGCAGGAGCGGCTATTTAGCAAGTTTTACCAGACCCGAGAAGGCAAACGTGCTAAAGGGTTTGGGCTTGGACTGGCTATCTGCAAACTTGTAGTCGAATCCCACGGCGGTACTGTGGGTGTTGATAGCGAGCCCGAGCGCGGGGCTGAGTTTTGGTTTACCTTGCCAGCCTGATATTTAAGGTTGTGATAACCGCAATATTTTACTGCGCCTGCCAACCCAGCCTCCGGATGGTGTCAGTATTTATTTGCAAGACCAGGTGCCGCCAGGTAAAAGTGAGGCATTTAACCGCCAGATGCAGCTTGAGAGTCTGGCCAGCCAGCCTAACTGGAATGAATTTGTCAAAAAAATTGCGCTCGATTAGTTAGGGCAATTGATCCTTTGGTAATCTGTAATTGACAAGAGTTATCTTTTGGCGGGCATAAACTTTGCAGGTAAGCATATACTAAAATTTTAAATGGACTGCCAAGATTTTAGTTACTGGTCATTAGCTGGGTAGGCACCGTATCTGGTGCGTTGGATGGACGATTTGAATTCGCCGCAGAGAAAAGCAGAATTGTTGGAAGAACTGGCAGCACTTGAAGCTTGTTGCGGTGACTACTTCTTTGAGCTGCTCCCCACATTAGAGCAACTGGCCCTGGTCTGCCACTCTAGCGGCGCCTGGCAAGAAGCTGCTACTTATTATTTGCGTGTTATCGAAATCCGTGAAATGGCTCAAACCAGTAATTTACCGGAGCATGATCTATTGGGATTGGTCAAGGCACAACATAGTCTCGGATTGCTTTACCGCGTGCAAGAGTCATTTAGCCAGGCTCATACTCATTACAAAAAAGCGCTGGCGTATTCTTCTGTGCTTTATGGTGCAAGGCATTTTAAGACTATAGAGATGCAAAATTATTTGAGCGGACTTTATTTTGCCTGGGGCAAATGCGATCTTGCTGCAGCTCTACTCAAAAACTCACTGGCATTTTACGAGGAAGTCCTCGGTCCCGATAATGAGACCGTGGCTATGACTCTTTATGCGCTTGCACTGATTACAAGAGAGAGTGCTCCCGATAGTGCCAGTGTACTTTTTAAGCGATCTACCAATATTTTGCATATAGATCTGGCTCGTCTGACCATGGAAGACCCGCATGATTTTGTCATGGGTCTGATGCAAATTTCGCGAGATCGCTTCAGGCAAGGCAATTTTGCCGAGGCTGAGCAACTCTTCAGGCAGTCCCTGGTGCTGGAGCTAAAAGAAATCTGGCCTGGGCATCCCCTGGTTGCGGATAGCTTTCAATTGCTTGGTGATCTCTATCGTAGCTTTGGCATGACACCACAGGCGGAGAGTATGTACCAAAACGCTTATCGCTTGCGCAGTGCAATCTTTGGTAGTGGCCACCTGCAGGTGGCCGCTACTGCCCATGCTCTTGCCGTGCTACTCTCTGACTTGAGGCGTTATCAGGAGGCCGAGCCTTATATTGCTCAGGCGTGCAAGATTCGTGCAAGCGGCGGATTTCCGCCGGTGCTGGCTAGCTCTCTCAAAGTGCAGGGGGCAATTTTGCGACATCTCAATCGTCTCGATGAGTCCGAGGAGGCCATGACAAAAGCGCAGGAGATTCTGACTAGATACGGCAGCGCTCACGAATTAATATGAAATCTAAAATACCCTTGAGTAAGCCTCTGTCATTACTTACAAGTGAATTACACAATTGCTTCCGAGTGCTTTTAAATAGCCAATTCGATACTCTGCTACTCTAATGTGGTGATGCTAGACTAGGGGTAATAAGCATCTAAGTTACCCGATGTCTGCGGGCTTGTTTGCCTCGATGTAGTGAATGAACAGTAGGTGTTATTCACTCTATTGGGGACGCTGACTTCCTTGGTTCTTTCAAAAATCGCCGCAACCTTACTCTGGGGTTGCAATTAGCTATTTTCGACTGAGGCATTGGGTTATAAAATTAAATGGTGTTCGCTCGGGGAGTCAGAATGTTACGAGTTCAGATAGTGGAAGATTACGAGGTCAGCCGGTTGGGCTTGAGGCTTATGCTCGAGCGACAGCCCGGCTTCGAAGTCGTCGCTGATTCTGAAGATGGAGCCTCTGCCATAGCCCAGTACGAAGAGCATTTGCCTGATGTCGTCGTGATGGATTTGCAGTTGCGTGACGAGCGCGCTGCCGTCACAACCATATTGATGAAGCAGCGCTGGTCAGACGTACGGATTTTGATTTTGACTGCTCATGACGAAGATGAAGACATCTTCGAAGCCTTTAGCGCCGGAGCTGACGGCTATTGCGTCAAAGAAGTGCCCACTGCCGAGCTATGCTTTGCGATACAGGTAGTGGCTGATGGCGGCACCTGGATCGATCCACGTATCGCTGGTCGGGTGCTTAATATCTGGACCAAGCATCCAGAGTGGCGCAATAGCGCCAAGCTTGGTTTTGGTAAAAACGGACCTGAGTTAACCAGCCGTGAGTTAGATATTTTGCGTCTGGTTGTAGAGGGCAAGCGCAATAACATCATTGCTCAGGAGCTGGCTGTCACCGAAGAAACAGTCAAAACCTATGTCAAGCGACTGCTCTCCAAGCTGGCTGTCAACGATCGTACGCAGGCCGCTGTCAAAGCTATCCGCGAAAACTTGATCTGATTCAATCAGTCTGGCCAGGGAGCCACAGCCTTAATATCACCGCTCAGGAGCGGGCCGACGTGGTCCAGTATGTCCTGGTATTGCTTATGGTCGGGGCTATAGCGCAAGATGCCCTGACCAACAACTCCATCTGGCCCAGTCGCTTTTAGCTTGAGCACGATTGTGCCGTCTGCTTCTCGCCAGCAGACGCCGATTGATTCTTCTGGGTTGTTTTGGCTATCTGCCGTGGGAGACATGTGCAGGTACCTAGAGTGCTGTCGGCTTAGATAGTACAATTTTTTAGCTGGCTAGTCAGTGCTTAACTGTGGGGTAAAATGCTCAATCAAGCAAAAGTGCATCATGTGGCGATTATCTGTTCTGATTATCCAAGGTCACGGCACTTCTATACTGAGATTTTGGGCTTTGAAATAATTTCAGAGGTGTACCGTGAGTCAAGAAAATCCTACAAATTGGATTTAAAAGTTGGTAGTCATAGCCAGCTTGAACTATTCTCTTTTCCTGAAACTCCTCCCCGAGTAACCGGTCCAGAAGCATGTGGGCTGAGGCACCTGGCTTTTGAAGTAGAAGATGTTGGCGAGGTTTTGCGTTATTTGCGCGACTTGGGTGTGGAAGCTGAAGATATCCGTATAGACGAATACACCGGCAAGCAATTTACCTTTTTTAGAGACCCTGATAACCTGCCCCTGGAAGTCTATCAGCGTTGATTTTGCTCAGTTGTATCTATGTTGTGCACACTGATACTTCTCAGGTCTTTTATAAAAGTCTCTCTGGCTGCTGCATTCCAGCTGCCCATGGAGAGATTTACTGCTTTTAAATGGGGCAATTCAGTTAGTATGGATTTGATTGATGGGTCATAAAGCAAATTGGACAGTGTCAAGCATTCTAGAGCTGGTGCTGATTTTAAGGCGAGCAAATCTTTTTCTACTGTGTTAGTGTCATCCAGGCTCAGTATTTTGAGTCCTGGTATTTTGGCAATTAGAGTGAGCTCGTGGGCCGCAACTGGTGTGCCCCTAATCTTTAGGCTGTTTAAGGCCGTGGAGGACTGGATCTTGTTGAGGAGCCGGTCCAGCTGAAAGCTTATACCTAGCTCCAGGGCATTGAGTTTGTTGATTTGCTCGAGCTTGACTAAGCCATCGCCGGTGATATCAGTACGGTCGATTTTGAGACTTTTTAGTCCCGATAGTTTGCTCAAGTCGGCTATGGTAGCATCACCGATGGCGGTATCATTGAGGTTAAGTGCTCTTAGTCCCGTTAGCTGGTCAAACATAGATGGAGTGGCAGTTGCAACATTGAGGTTTTTGCTTAAATCGAGAGTGTCTAGATCGTCAGGCTTAAGTTGTCTGAATAGATTTTGACTGGCTGTAAATATTTTGTTGGGAGCAAAGTAGACATGGGCGTTTTGGGGTAAGACCAGGCTGCCTTGTGCGGGCTGCGCTTCTTTTAATAGATCGCCTGGCTCAACTAAGGCTATTGTACCGGCCGATTTTGTCCTGGGGAAGTTTAATACCAGTTGCCGGACCCCACTGATTTCTTTGACTTCGCTAAAGGGATAATGACGATAAAAATCTGAGAAGAGCCTGGCGTTGTTTTCGCCGCAGAGCTGCTCATCTGTAATCTGGGTAGCATCGTCAGAATTGCTTTGTAGTTTTTTGATCAGTCCAACATCTTGTGGCGCTTGAGTCTTGGGATTATTTGGGCTTTGGCTCTTACTGCTGTTTTTTAAAAACAAAAAAGCTCCAGTACAACCCAAGGCAACTATTGCCAGAGTGGTGAGTATGGCTATGAGCGGCAGTTTTTTTGTCTCAGTCGTTTTAGTGGTTTTGGCTTGTCCTGGCTTTGCTGAATCTTTTTTTACCGTCAGAGCTTCGCTTGCGAGTTGGTCATTTTGTTCTAACTGTCGCATTTTTTTGATTATTTGCTTGAGTTCTGCAAAAGTCTGTATTCTGTTTGCCGGATCTTTAGCCAGCATCTTAGCCATCATGCGCTCCAGTACTGGTGCAAATTCAGTGCCTAGAGAGGCTTCTTTTAGTGTTGGCGGCTTTTCAGTCTGGTGCTTAGAGAGAGTTATCAGGGCGTTTTCGCCGATAAATGGAGGCGCACCAGTGAGCGTCTCAAAGAGGCTACAACCTAGTGAATACATATCTGAGCGACTGTCCAGATTTTGATAAAGTGATTGTTCTGGACTCATGTACGGCGGACTACCGCAGATTTTTTGATTGATTTCGCCACCGGCGCCGGTGGCTTCGGTGGCCAGACCAAAGTCCACGATTTTGACAATAAATTGAGTGGGGTCGACTGTTTTTTGCAACATGATATTGCCTGGCTTAATATCGCGGTGCAAGAGTTTTATTTCTTCGCCATAAGCCAGACCTTCAGCGACTTGCTCAAATATTGCCAGTGCTAGCGCCACTGGTAGCGCACCTTCTCTTTTGATCTTGTTGCTCAGTGGCTCGCCATCGATAAAGTCCATAACAAAATAAGGCAGCCGGTTGTCTATTAAGCCCAGATCGTAGACTTTGACTAGATTGGGATGCTCAAGGCGCGATAGGACTTTTGCTTCGGTGACAAATGCTGTCCAGGATTCTCTGCTGATGCGGCTGGTTTTAAGAGTTTTGAGTGCAAGAGTGCGGCCTAGCGTCTGGTGGAATACTTTATAAACTGTGCCCATGCCGCCACTAGCCACAGTCTCGTCGACTCTGTAGCAGCCGCCGATTATGTCACCAGTATTGAGCTGTCCGTCTTTATTCATCAACGTATGATTTCAAATAGGTCTTCACTGCTAACTTCTACTTCGCGTGGTCTCAGGGCCTGAGCAAATTTTTGCATATCCTCGTTGGACCAGTTCATTTTGGTGGCATGAATGATTTTGAGCTCTGGAAATTTAGCAAGAATTTTATAACACTGAGGGCTGAGTTTTGTACAACGCGATATCTCAATCTTTTTTAGTTTGAGATGTTGTAATTGAGCCAGTTGTTGATCGCTGATGTTGGCGCCGTTGATATTGAGCTGCTCCAGTGATGTAAGACGGGATACGGAGGCGATATCTTCCGGCGATAGTTTTATATCGGAGATGCTTAGTACTTTAAGTTTGCCGTCTTTGTCTTGAGCCAGCGCGCTAAGAGTCTTGCTAATGGGCGCAATACGATCCACTGAGAGGTGGCGCAAACGGTGGATAAAGCGACATTTGCTCAGGGGCTCATCCTGGACATCAATTGAGCCAATTTCGGCTTTTTGCAAGTTAGGAAAGTTATCCAGCAATTTGACACAGTCGCTATTTATGGAAGAACCCTGAAACTTTAGTGTCCTTATGGTTTTTATATGTTGCATCTGTTTTATGGCGTCTACAGTGACATAGCCGCTGCGCACACATTCTATGTCGGTCAATTCGTTGTCACCAAATTTGGCAAAATTGGCAGGATTGGCTATAAAACCTTCCAGTGGCATAAATACTGTCTGAGCAGTAAGTGGTGCCTCCAGATAACCTTGCGCCGGCATTTTGGTGACTTTCAGCTTGGCATTATTGTAATTTGAATCATAGCGGGCAAACAGACCCAGCGAAAAGTCTTTGGGAAAGAAGAATTTTTTGACGATAATACCGTCTGCACTTGGTCCGGTAGCACTCAGTACCTTTATGGCTGCTAACTCGTCGCTCTTAAAGTTTTTGATTTGTTCTGGCTTGCCTCTGCCGCCGTGCTCTAGTGGATCAATATCTATCGATGGCATATTTCCTAGCGGTAAACCTTCGGGCTGCGATTTGACCACTGGTGGCGCCGCCTGTTTTGTTGGTTTGGACCACAAAAAATAAATGGTAGTTGGCAATGCCAGTAGCAAAAACACAGCACTCACTATTAACAGCAGTTTTAAGGTGCTGCTATCAGTCTCACCTGCCGATTGTTCTTCGCCTTCTTTTGTGATTGCGCTTGTCTTTTCGCCTGTCCTGCCGTGCCTCTGTGTACTGGTCTTTGGCGATACAGAGAGACTGCCTTCTTCCATTGCATTTTGTAGTGATTTTAATTTTACTGCCACTGTCCGTAGTGACAGAGGGCGGTCTTCTTTTTTTATCGACAACATTGATTCGACTAATTGTTCTAGCTCAGGCGGAAAGTCAATTAATGAGACGCGCTCTGATAGCAGTGGAGCTTTTGTGGATGATTTGAGCATCATTGTCATCACAGCATTGTCACCCATAATAGGTGGCTTACCGGTGAGAGCCTCATAAAAGACACAGGCATAACTATAGATATCACTGCGCGTATCAACTGGTTGTCCTGTGCATTGCTCTGGGCTCATATAAAGTGGGCTGCCAAATACTTCACCTGTAGCCGTAAGATTTTGCCCTTCTTTTTGGGTTAGTTTGGCAATACCAAAATCTACCAGCTTGACCAGTTCACTGCCATTTGTGCTCTCAAGCATGATATTGTCAGGCTTGATGTCTCGGTGGATGATGCCATGATCATGGACAAATGCCAGGGCTTCGGCTACCTGTCTAAATATGTTGAGCGCGTCCTTGAGAGACAGTCTACCTCTCGCTTTGATCTTTTGACCCAGGGACTTGCCCTGTAAAAGCTCCATCACATAGTAAGGGTATTGATTGTTGTGGATGCCTAAATCTGTCACCTGAATAATATTGTTGTGTTTGAGGTGCGCCATAGACTGTGCTTCGTTTTGGAAGCGTTGCCAGTCGGTGGGGGTAAAGTTACCTTTGGACAGCATTTTGAGAGCGAATTGCTTTTGCAAAATGATATGTTCGACAGCAAAGACTGTGCCCATACCGCCTTCGCCAATCAGGCTGATAACACGGTAAGTGCCACCGATGATATCTTCTGTTGCGTTTGACGCTGGCATTCCTACTCCGCCGCTCCAGTATTGCCTTTATTCCCGTTTGTACTGATTTATGGAGGCTTATTTGGGTGGCATAGATTAGTTATAGTGATATCTTTGGTGAAGTGTCTCGGGAGGATTTAAAAATTGCAGCAAAGCCGTGCTCGGATTGATATTGTCTTTGCTGTGATTTTGTTTGCTTGCATCACTTTTGTGTTGCAGCCGCCGCCAAAGGCTATTTTTGAAGTGACTGATTTGCCAGAGTTTTATCTGGGTGCCAAATTGTTCATAGAAGGCAGAGCTTCGGCAATTTACGAGACTGCTCAGTTTTTTTCACTACAAAAATTGGTTTTCCCCGCATTAGGAGAGCGCGCCATACCGCTGTATGTGGCTCCCTTTGGTTTGCCATTTTTGTTGCCGCTTTTGATTTTTCCCGCCAGTATTGCCTATATCGCTACAAAGATAGCGATGATCGCCGGCTTTTTGCTCGGGCTTTTTATGCTTTGTCGCCTCTATCAAACCGGTAGTCGCTGGTTTATGTGGCTTGGGGCAATTTTGCCTTTTTCTGGTCCAGTTTGGGAGGCACTGCGTATTGAGCAGGTTTCGCCTTTGCTTTTTTTGTCACTGAGTGCGCATCTCTATTTTATGGAACAAAAAAAGCCTGTGTTAGCAGCCTTTTGTCTTTCACCGTTTTTGCTCAAGCCGCATCTGGCTGCTACTGTCTGTTGTTTTCACCTTGGCGCCAGGCGCTTCCGCTTTGTTCTGGTATTTGCCTTAATTGCACTCAGTCTGCTTTGTTTTACTTATCTTTATTGTGGCGCTCAGGCCTATAGCGATTATTTTGAGCTGCTCAATTATTCAATGATCAATATGCAATGGATGGCGCCAGAGGCTACGCCGACTTTGCGTGGACAATTGTTGCGTCTGCCTATTGATTCGCAGGCTGTCACAAAAGGCTGTACGCTTTTGTTTGGACTGGTTTTGCTTGGTGTCGTATATGGTGGTCATCTCTTGCGTCAGCGTGACGTGGCCGTTACTACTGCCATGGTGGCAGTGCCTGCCGGTCTGGTATTGAGTTTGCACTGTTATAGCTATGATCTTGTTTTGCTCTTACCGGCTGTAATACTGGCTGTGCATGCTAGTTTGAGCGGTATCAGGCAAAAGCAGTTTGAACCGGCAGACCTGGCGCTCTATTTGCCGCTTTTGAGCTTTATGCTGCCATTTTATGCTTTAATTCACTATATCTTGACCCTGCGCGGCTCAATCTTCAACTATCACTTTTTAGCCCTGAGCCTGCTCACTGTCTATTTGATAGTTAACGGATGTAGACGGGCTTGCCAGCCAGATAAGTCCTGACTACCAGTGCGTTATGGATGTCCTCACTTTGTCCTTTGACAAAGTCGCGGTCAAAGACAACAAAATCAGCCAGTTTGCCGGGGCTCAGTGAGCCAGTGTAGCTATTGCTACAATTGACCCAGGCACCACCGGTGGTATAGGCCTTGAGTATTTGCTCCAGGGTCAGAGCTTGTTCTATTGCCAGGGCTGGTTTGTCTTTTGTGGTGATGCTTTGTCTTGTCACTGCTACTTGCATGGCGTCCAGTGGATTAAGGGTCGATACAGTCCAATCGCTACCAGCGGACATTCTTGCTCCACTGCTTGCTACTTCTTGCATGGGGTAGAGTCTCTGGGAGCGCTCAGCTCCAAGCTGAGGCATAGTCAACTGCTCGATATATGGATCTCTAAAAGCCCAGAAAGATTGCCAGTTTGCCGTGACATTGAGCTCTTTAAAGCGTGCCACGTCTGCTTTATCGATCATTTCCAGATGTGCTATTTGATGTCTGAGATTGTTGCTTTTGCTCTTTTGTAGCACTGGTGTGAGACTATCCAGCGCCATGCGCACCGCTCTGTCCCCGATGGCATGCAGGTGTATATTAAAATCAGCTGCCACCAGTTGTGCTACCAGAGCGTTTAATGCTTCCGGCGTCAAATTGGCTTGACCTTCCGGTCTTTGGTTGTTTTGTGGCTTTAAATAGGGCGCTAAAAGTGCAGCCGTACCAGTCTCGAGTACACCGTCGACAAAAATTTTGGCGCCAGTTGCTTTGAGGATATGGGGACTACTAGATTGGTTGATTTTTTCTCTGAGTGCTATGAGTGCTTTGACCTGGCTTACTGGGTCCGAGTTATCTGTATGCAGAGCCAGTGTCACTCTCACATTGAGCGCTTTGGCCCGGGCCAGCCTTTGATATGATTCGACCACATCAGCAGTGGCATGAGCATCCTGGATACTGGTAATGCCAAAAGAATTGGCCATTTTGACTGCATCTTTGAGTGCGGCAGCGCGCTCAGCAGGAGCCGGTCCCATTGTCACATCATCAGCTACGATTAGAGCTTGCTCTCTAAATACGCCACTCAAGCTACCATCGGCAAAGCGTTCACTCATCTCTTTTGAGCTGGCTTGACTGTTTAGTTTGGCTAGCGTCTCTGGCTTTATCAGTGCTATTGCTTTGCTATTGAGCCAGACTGTGTGACCGTCTTCGGAATGTAGGACGACAGGTTTTGTGGAGCAGACACGGTCGAGGTCGACGCGGGTCAGGCTATCGCCAATAAGAGCTGGCAGTGGCAAACCATTGCCAACTATACAGTCTGTGCGGGGATGGGCATTGTTATAACTGGCCAGATGCAGCAATATTTCTTTTTTGTCTTTTGAGTTTTTTAAGTTGAGCTGCAAAAACTCTACAGCGCCTTCTGCTAGATGCACATGGCTGTCATGTAGTCCCGGCAAAATCAGTCTTTGACCAGCGTCATAAACCCGGGTGGCTTTTGAGTTTTTTAGTTGCTCGCTTGTGCCAATCGCTACAATTTTGCCCTGTCTGATAACCATGGCTTCTGCCTCTGGGCACAGGGGA
>Ga0209174_10001642_pt1 | contig 15660 bp, 14 predicted proteins | sample JI91814BDNA_FD_187505 | JGI IMG/M metagenome (GOLD analysis project Ga0209174, IMG submission 187505) | Wastewater effluent complex algal communities from Wisconsin, to seasonally profile nutrient transformation and Carbon sequestration -... | ecosystem: Engineered > WWTP > Effluent > Algae...
GCGCGGACGCCGGTACTGCCGTCGCATCAGAGCACGACCCGGCGGGTGCTGTCGGTGCAGCTCGATGAATCGGGACGGGCCAAGGTCAGCGAACAGCTCACTGTGTCGGGTCAGAATGCGCATCGCTTGCGCGATCACTTCCAAAATCCGTCGTCCCAAAAAGAGCGCTACGAAAAGTCGTGGAATGAGTATTTCCCCGGGGCGCAGGCGCTCCACGTGGATGTGCCGGGCGTGCTCGATCTGGAGAAACCGGTGACGCTTCGCGGTGAGTTGCAAGTGCCGAAGTGGGGTCGTCCGCCGAGTGGGACGGGCGCTCCTGGTTCGCTGATGATGCGACCGCTCGGACGGGAACCGGATCTGTTGCGCACCTACGCTCGGCTGTCGAGTCGTCGCTATGATCTGGTGCTGGGCTTTGCCTGGCTTGCCCAAGACGAGGTCACGGTGCATTTGCCCTCGCGCTTGGCGGTGCAGCGCTTGCCTGAATCCCGTGCCGTCGAATCACCCTTTGGTCGATTTACCCTCAGCATTGAACAGCATCCCGGTAAGAGCGGCATCGCAGTCACGGCCAAGTCGGAGCTGCGAATGGACCGTCACCGAGTGAGCGCCAGCGAATATCCGGCGTTCCGAAAGTTCCTGTCCGATGTCGACAGCGCGCTCTCTCAAGAGCTTCTGGTGGGCCGTGAGTAAGAAAACCCTACTTCCCGTCGCGCTGGCACTCGTTATCGGTTGTGGCCCAGCGTCACAGATTTCCGGCACAGACCGTTATCTGACCAGTCCGCCGCTCGCCGAGCAAGTCGCAGCGCTACAAGACAAGGTCGCCCACAGCAAGCAGCCCGACGCGATGCTGCTGCGAGAGCTGGGCCTTGCGCTGCTGGTGTCGGGCGATAGCCAAGGTGCCGAGGCGCAGCTTGTGCGAGCGCTCAGCCAAGGCCAGACGGACAGTCTGACCTATCTGGGGGCAGCGCTGGCGGCGCAGGAAAATGGCCAGCCGCGACGGATGCAGCAAGTGCTGCTGACGTTCCTGGAACAGCATGTGAAAAAGGAGCGGACCGAGGACGCGTGGGCACCGGCGGTGGCCGAGCTGGCGGCGCATCGGCTGCTCGCCCAGGGGGTTGGCGGGACCGGCAAGAGCGATGACAAGCAACTGCTCGATCGGCTGCTTGCGATTTGGCAGCAGCGGGGACGATTGCCCGCCGAAAGCCAGCAACTCTTGGCGGCACTCCTGGGTCAACAGCTTCGGCTAGGTGGTGATGAATCGCTCGCGAGCCGCCTGGATATCGAGCGTGGCTGTCCGCCGATGCTCTACGTCAGTGGTCCTCATGGGCACCTGCCTATGCTCGATGTACTGTCGGCCCTACCAGGAGATGATCCCCAAAGTGATCCGGCCCGTGGCAGCTATCGGCAGCGCAGCGGCTCCGGCTGTAGTGTGACGGTGCAAGGGCTGCCCGGTCAGCCCGGTGTGTTTTTCGTTCACTCGTTTTTGCATAGCTCGGGCACGCAGCCGGTTCCGCTGACGGTCGAGACCTCGGGGACACCATGGGCGCTGTATATCGACGGGCAACGGCACTACCTGGATAGTGAGCCGGTCGGTCGGCGCTATCTGACGCTGACGCTGCCAGCGGGCGCGCACGCGGTCGGGATCAAGCTGGGCGTGAGTGGATCGAACCATGTCCAAATGGCGATTCCAGGCGTGCAGTTCTTCGATGGCGAGCCACTGAAGGCACCGGCATCGACCATCGCAGGCACCGGGGTGACGGTGACGGAGCGCTCATTATCCCCGCTGCCGATGGCCGAGAGCCGCTGGCAAGGGGCGCTGCGGGCACTTCTGCGGATGCAGCAGTCCTATTTGGCGGGTCGTCCCGACGAAGGGATCACCATCGCGAGCGAACACCTTGAGCAGACGCCTCACTTTGCGGCGCTGCGGACGCTGTATGCGGGGCTGCTCCTCGACGATCGGAGTCGGCCCGAGCGGCTGGCTCGGGATCGGGCGCGGTCGCAACTGAAGCTGGCACTTGCGCACAGTCCCAAGCTGTTATCGGCCCGGCTGTCGCTGACGCGGCTTTTGTTGCAGGACGAAAAGCCTGCGGTGGCCCAAGAGGTCTTGGCGGGCCTTCCCGATGGGGTCGAGAAAACGTGGCAGACCGCGCTGTTGCGCCACCGGATTTTGAAGACACGCGGGTTTGTGGTTGAAGCGGAAGCAGCTTTGGCAGAGGCGATCCAGCTTGGGCCGACCGCCTGTCCGACCCTCGAAAGCCTTCATGACTTTCGGCGCGAGCTGGCCGATGACCGGGGGTCGCTTCAGGCGGCTCAGGCGCTCGCTGCGTGCAATCCGTATGCGGACCGCTGGGCGGATGCGCTGCTCGATGGCGGACGGTTGCCAGAGGCCCAGCGCGAGTTTGAGAGGCTGCTCCAGCTTGAGCCCGATAGTCAGCCTTGGCTGCGCGGGCTGTCACGGGTGCTGCTTGCTCGACGGGATCTTGGGGCGGCGACGAGTACGCTGCTCAAGCTGCGCGAGCTGTCACCTCGGAGCGTCAACCTGTACATCGACCTGGCCAACCTGTACGTCGAGCGAGGCCAGCCCGAGACGGCGCTTCAGACGATCAAGCGAGGCCTTTCTGAAGTTCCCGATTCACCGGAACTGGCCAAAGCGCTGCATGCGCTCGGGCAGCGGGACTCGATTGATCCCTATCGCATCGACGGCAAGCAGGTGGTGCGCGAGTTTGAGTCCCGTCACGGCGTCTACAGCGGCGAGTCAGCGGTGCTGCTCCTCGACCGAACCGTGATGCGGGTGTTTCCAACGGGGGCCCGGCTCACGCTGACCCACAACATCATTCGGGTGCTCACCAAAGAAGGCATCGAGCGCTTTGGCGAAGTCCATATCCCCGATGGTGCAGAGGTGCTGACGCTGCGGACCATCAAGGCCGATGGCACCACCCGTGAGCCCGAAGAGATTCCCGAAAAAGAGAGCATCTCGGCCCCTTCACTAGAGGTCGGGGACTATGTGGAATACGAGTACGTCGATCGCGATGAGCCCTCGCCGATTGCGGCCAAGGGATTCCTCGGCGACCGGTTCTACTTCGCATCGGCAGACGCGCCGCTCGATCGCAGCGAGTACTTGTTGGTGACGCCCAAGGAGCTGCCACTCCAGATCGATCTGCGCGGGCCGGTGCTTGCCGATGGCAAACGTCAGCTTCCGGTGGCGACGCAGACGGTCGAGGGCGATCTGCTCCTCCGCTTCTGGAAGCGAGCACAGGTCAGCCGAATGCAGCCCGAGCAGCCGCTCGATCAGGGGCAGGTTGATGACTGGTCACCCTCGGTGCGGGTTGGCGCTGGGGTGTCGCTCGAAGGCTACGTGAACCAGATTCGAGAGCGGCGCTATCGGTCGCTGCGAATGACGGCAGAGCTTCTTGATCTGGCCCGCAAGATCGCAGGCACCGCACAGGGGACACCGGAGACGAGCGCGAGCATGATTGCGCGGGCCGAGAAGCTGGATGCCTGGGTGCGCAAGAACATCCATAGCGGTGGATCATTCGACGAGTCGGCCAGTTCGATCCTGGCTCGTCGTGAAGGCCGCCGGGACATCTTGCTACAGGCGTTGTTAAAGGCCGCTGGGATTCCGGCAGAGTCGTGGCTGGCTCGGCCCGAAAACAATCCCAAGCTCGAAGGCCCGCTGCCCGATGTGTTGGCTTTTTCGGAGATGCTGATTGCGGTGGCTCCTGACGCCGCGGGGATGCCACTACTGTGGATTGATCCCTTCTTCCGGCATACCCCGACGGGACTGGTCAGGCCGCTGCTGCGTGGTGCGCTCGCGCTGCGCATTCCCGACGCCAAGAATCAGCCGAAGAACCAGCCTGACACGCAGCCGGTGCAAAAGGCCCAGATCGCGCTTCAGCCAAGCGGTGGTATGCCCGAGCGGATGGCCAAGGTGGTGGGCAACCGGCCCATGCTGACCGACCATCGCCGGGTCGAGATGACCGCCGAGCTGGACGTGAGCGGTGGTAGTCAGGTGGTGGTGCGCGAAATCCTGACTGGGCTTGCAGCCAGCGAGTGGCGCGATCAGGTCGAGCACATGGCCGAGGACAAGCTGCGGCAGGCGCTGGAGCAGCGGGCGCTCGGCTATTTCTTCCCAGGGGCGAGCCTCCATGAGCTCAAATACGGACCGATGGATGACGATGGTGCACCGCTGACCATCACCTATCGGTTCACGGCTCCCCACCTGACACGACAGCGGATGAGCAAGGATGGTCATCGTCAGCTTGTGCTGCCGGTGCCGTATCCACTGCTGCTGGGTCGTCGCTATGTCACCGCCCCAACGCGCAAGCTGCCGCTCATCGTCAGCTACATCACGCCGAGCACGCTCTTGGCCGAGATCAAGCTGCCCGCCGGGGCCAAGGTCGCGCAGCTTGCCGAGCCGGCTGCGCAGACCGGGTTTGGCAATTACAGTCGAACCGTTCGCGCCGAGGGCAACCGCCTGCTGCTTTCCGTCGACAGCAACATTTCTCGGCAGCGGGTACTGCCCGACCGCTATCCGGCCTTTGTCGAGTTTGCTGCTCACATTGATCTGGCCGAAGAGGCGTATGCGCTGATTGACCTCGCCAGCCCGTAGCGGCCTGTGCCGGATATTCCAATCCCTCGTGACAGCTTCGTATTTCTCGGATTAGCATGGTCCTGTGCTCTGTCGTCGTGATGCACTTGTGCGAATTGGGAAGTGGGCGTCGGGGCTTGGGCTGTCGCTAAGCCTGCTTGCCTGCGACGCCGAGCTGTATCACGACCTCAGCGAGCGCCATGTCAACGAAGCGCTGTTGTCGCTTCGCCAAGCCGGGATCTCTGCCGACAAGAAGCCGAGCGGTAGAACCTCACGCGGGGCCTCTTACACGCTGACCGTTCCTCGTCACCAAGAAGCGCGGGCGCTGACCCGGCTCGGCGAGCAAGGGCTGCCGGGCATCGAGCCGCGTCCGGCGAGTGGTGGCAAGCTGGCGTTTTTGCCGTCCGAAGCGCGCAGCGAGCAGCTTGCTCAGCGGGAACTCGCACTGAGCGAGACCCTAGAGAGCCTGCCGCAGGTCAGCCACGCTCGGGTGCACCTGGCGTTTGCCGAGCCGGACCCGCTGCTTCCCACCGCGCAGCTTCGCCCGACCGCAGCGGTGCTGCTGCGGGTGCGTGGCCCCCTCACGCTCAAGCCTGGGGAGCTGGCCGAGCTGGTCGCGCACGCGGTGGTGGGTCTTTCTGCCGAAGATGTGACGGTGCTGACCACCCAAGTGGCTTCGCCGATTCTGCCCGAAGGTGGGTCTGGGGAAGTGCGCAGCCTGCTTGTGCCGGGGCTCGGTGCCTTGTGCGGCCTGCTGGTGGCAACGGTGGTGGCGCTGGCGGTGGCGCTCCGGCGCAGTCGGCGGCGTGATGACAAGCCCCAAGGGACCGAACATGCACTTCATGCGCTCACGGGCTCATAACGAACCCCTGAGATTTTGATATACGGAGCGGACCATGACAGAAGACCAAGCTGCCACGAGCAGCCCGACCGCGATTTCACGAATCCTCGTCCCGACCGATCTGTCGGCGTTTTCAGAACAAGTCCTCGACTACGCGCTGGAGCTGGCCAAGCCACTGGGCGCGAGCATTCGCCTGTTCCACACCGCCGTGCAGCCCGACTATGAAGTGCCGTACCTGGTGAGCCCAGGCATGCGCGGTGCCGCCGCCGCCATGATCGAAAAGGCCGCCGAGGTCGCGGAGCACATCCGCGCCGAGCTAGAGGCGATCTGCCAGCGCAAGTACGTCTTTGGCGTGAACATCGAGTACCGCATGGTCGATGGTCGTCCTGCCGAAGCCATCGTGGAACAGGCTGGCGAGATGCACGCCGACCTCATCATCATGGGCAGTCACAGCCGACCTGGCGTTCGCCATCTTCTCCTCGGCTCCGTGGCCGAAAAAGTCCTCCGCAGCGCCCCGTGCCCCGTCCTGATCGTCCATCCGCGCTCGCCAGCCCGTCTCTAGGCCGATCTGCGTCGTTGGCTCGGTCGGGTCGGTGCTCACGTACAGTAGTACGCTCTGCGCCGCCCCTCGGTCGCCGCCTAGCATCTCGACCTATAGCCGGGCTGGCGCCCTAGTTGGGTTTCATCCACAGTCTGTTCGGAGGGTCTGGACCCTCCTTGATCCCTGCGCTGCATGGGTAAAAGATGGTAACGACCTGCTTGGACCCCTGCGCTGCATGGGTGAAGGCTGGTTCCGACCGGCTTTGCACGGAAATCGACTTCGCGGTCCGAATAGCTGTGCAGCGGGGTGGGAAAAATGTGCAGGACGGGCCGAGCCCTTAGATCTCGGGGGGGCCCGGATCTCTTGGCGGTCGGGACCATACTCGGAAATCCTATTGGTCCGACCGAGAAAGTTACGACTCAGGTTCTACCTCATCAAGTTGCTTCGGGGCTCCCTGGACCAGCCCGGCTGGGTATAGCGAGGCGGGTTGGACTTGGAAAGGCAGCGGGACATGAGCAGCAACTACCTCAGGGAACTTCTTCATCAAGGTTGGCGGCAGTCCATGTATGGTTCCTCCATCGGGAGGCCCATCATGAGTGGACGAAGACTGAACAGCTTTCGCGGCGGAGACCGGTCCGAGTATCTCGCCCAGTATGGGTTGTCGAGGTTCTCTTTCGTTCAACCATTCCTCCGACAGGAGGATTTTGGTGTAGTGGATTTTGTCTGCACCTTGATGGTTGATCGGGCCGAAAGTGACGGGCACAATTACTCTTATCCTGAGAATGCGTTCTACGTCCAGGTCAAATCAAACACAAACCCAATCACATATGATGAACCGGCAACCAGATGGATATCAAATCATATGCAATTGCCTCTGTTCTTCTGTATAGTGAATAAAAAGGAATCAGGGGGAGGGGAGATCTCTCTGTATTCTTCCTCCATCATTTGGGAAGCCCTGACCCTCAGACCGAACGCCTCATCCATTACGGTCCTTTTTGATCACGCTCCTAGTGTCAATCTTCTCGACGGAGATAAAGCCGATGGACGTATCGATGTCCAAGTAGGGGAAGCAATCCTCAAAAAGAATTTGGACGATCTGGAGGGGGATCCGGATGCTTCTTATTCTGCTATAAAACCGTGGATCCAGAACGACATGGAGAATATTGTCAATAGAAACTTGGGTCGTCTATTGACAAAGCGATTCAAGAAGTGGGGAAGCAATGTTGCGGTTCAGGGGGAAGCCGATTCTACATACTATCGAGGACCCAACTACCATCCTGTAGAGACGTACATCTTTCCCCATCTGGCCGCGCTGGCGTATAATTACAAGTGCGATTCCCAGTGGGAAAAACTTAATGCGCTGAAGTCTTTTTTGGAGAAGATGGATATTTCTGAAGAGGGAAAGAAAGAACTTTTCTCAGAGTTAGCTTCGACCGGACCAACTGCTGGACCGACCGGACCAACTGGACCGATAGGTCCTACAAAACCAGCGGGCGGTCCCACCGGGGCGACTGGACCGACCGGGGCGACCGGGGCGACCGGCTGGACCGATCGGGCCCTAACTATGGTGAAGCCTTCGGCCAGATGACGGTATCGCCGTAGGCGAGCCACCCTCTCGGCACATCAAGCGCATCCGCAAGTGCGGCGAGCACATCCGACCGGACCGCTCCGCGTCCCCCATCCTCGATCGTTCGGATCGACCGCACACTCACCCCCGATGCCGCCGACAGATCCCTCAATGACCAACCCCGCCGCTCCCGGAGCACGCGGAGCCGCTCGGATTGGCCCGAGGCGATCTCGGGCCAACCGACCTGGGCGGGGCGTGCTGATTTGGGACGGGCCACGCCCGCACCCTACCCGCGACGGGCCCGGCCTCAAAGTGTGTCGTTTAGATTCACCGTTTCTATCGGAAGAGTTCGATTATTGTGTCGTTTAGTTTCACTGTTTGGCATCGTGACCCGCACAGGAGGCCACGATGAACGCTCAAACCCGACATCCCCCTCGTTCCCCCTATCGCCTTGCCAAACAGCTCTTCAACCTCGATGACGAAGACGAACACCGTGCGGTCGATTGGATCCGCCGATTCCACTCGCCGAGAAGCATCCACCGACTGCTCGACGTGCGCCTCACCCGCCGATCAGATGGGACCAAGTCGGTCTTCATCTTGACCCGCAGCCAGGTGAGGCGGGCCGGGGCACGTCCCGAATGGCTAGTGATCGAGTACGACGTGACCCCGAAGGCGATCAGCGTGTGCTGGCAGCGGTTCCCCAGGCTTGAAGGCGCTCGCGGTGCCTTCAAAGCGGTAGGCCCAACGATCAGTCTGGAACTTCAGGCGAGCCAGTGAACTTGCCCGTAAGTTACTGAACCACGTCGCGCCGAATCCCGACTCGATCATCCAGCGCTTCCCCACCCCACCGGATAACCTCGAGCACAGCCCGCTGCCCCCGAACGTCGAGCCTACGCCATCCCTCAAGCAGCTCCGTCTCGTCCGGTGAGAGCCCCACAGGTCCCTCCCCAACCAGCATCTCGATCGGCACGCCGAGCCGATCGGAAACCAACGCGATCATCTCCAACGACAAGGCGAGCTTCCCACACTCATACCGGCTGACCGACTCCACGGAGACACCCATCGCTTCCGCGAGTCGTTCCTGCGACCAGCCACGAGCGAGTCTGGCCTGTCGGACCCGGCTCGCGACCCGGTGTCGAATTGGTGCGTCTGTGGACTTCTTCCTCGCCATCCCGTCGGGAAGGTGCCCTGCGATCCAGACCGAACACCATGGCGTACGACGCCGTTATTATTGCGAAAAACGTCATTTCACGAGAAGTTCGCCTACACCACCACAGGGAGTAGGCGATGGACATCAAGCGGAACTTGTTGTTTGTGGGCATCTGGTCAACCTGGCTTGTCCTCCCAGCTAGATCGGAAGCTCAGACCCGACCACCTAACATGCCGTGCTCGATTACGAGGGAGGTCGTGGAGAATTCTCCATTCGTGACGAACGGGCTGATCTGGCGCACCGAGTACCGTCTGTACTACCGTCGGGACGGTCGTATTGGCCTCGCGACTCGACGAGCCACCTCAATTGATTGCCGAGGCAATAACAATCTCTGTGATGAACTCCCAGGATCCGAATGGATCGCTCTTCAGTACAAGTACGATGCGCAAGGTCGCCTAGTCGGAACCCAGTCCGATTCCGACGGAGAACAAGAATTACTGACCGTTTCGTACTCGGGCGACCGAGCGTCACGGATCGTCTCCATCGGGCACAATAAGAGTCGAACCGAGACCACGGTCCTTTATGACCCTTCTGGAGTTGCCATTGGTGCCCTGGCGAAGGGTAAGTTTTGGATGGTTGGTCCACGCAAGTCCGAGACGAAATCGAGCTTGTCAGGTGGGCGGGAACCCTTCCGAGCCCACCCAATCGTCTGGCCATTTAATCCGGGCACTCTGTACCTCGGGTGGGTCTCCCGGTGGGACCAAGTCAAAGTCGAAGGTCTGACATCGGGGACCTACGAGGAATCCGTCACGTTCCTCCCTGATGGGCGGATCCACAAAAACTCCTCCAAGCTCAAGGGAACTCCCCATGGAGATTGGATTTTTGGATACTCATGTCCCGATGAGAAGCCTGCAGAGCAGGTTGGTCTGGAACTCAAGTAGGGGGGGCTCCTCAAACCCCCTGGGTTCCCTGACGAGATCACGAAAGATGTTGCCACGAGATCCCAACTCGTGTACCTGTCTGTTCCTGCTGAACCCCGAAAGATCCTAATGGCCTACGAATTCCACCCCGACGGTCGAGTCGTCATCACTACTCTCGAAGAAGCTTTGGCGTGGCACAAAGCGTTAAGACTCGCCCCCCCACCCGCTCCCCCGCAGTCGGCTCGTTCCGATTCTCCTCAGGACTTCGAGGATGAACCAACCCGATGGAGGGAACGGTTCCTTTCAAAGTTTGAAGCGAAGGATTTGGCGGCCCTGCGACTGGTCATCGAACGGGGTTCAGTTCGTCGAATCGAGCTGAAAAAATTCCTGGAAGAACAGTCCACCTCGCTCCTCCGCTTCACCGACCGGGTCAAGCAGCGGGCCGAAGCTGCTGGCTTTACTGCCGATGATGTTCTCGAACGAACCGAGAATACTGTGGGGGTTAAAAAACAGGTTTCCTTCACCCCGGGGCGACTTCTGGCGACGCTAGGGATCTAATTTCAGAATCAGGACTTCCCCCATGCCGTGATCCAGTAGCCGAAAAAAATGAGGCCCGAGGGAATCTCACCTCCCTCGGGCCTCGAAGCATCCCGTCATCCCGCACCTAGTTTCCACGCTACTTACGAGATGACCTCATCACGAGGCCAGATGCCGTGGCTTCATCGGTATACCCGAACCCCGCCACGGTCAAGATCTGAATTCTGGCCTCCTTTTTCAAAGGAGGTTCCGTTTGCCAACGAATCTACCCTTCATATTCCCACTCGTCCTGCGGCTCCGCCGCTGGCGATCCCGTCGGCTTCCCAGAACGTAAAATAACCTAGATCCCGGAACCCAGGTTGGATCCGTGGGTTCCGGTCCCTTTTGTACCCATGTAGTGTGCGTTCGCTACGGCTCTATCGAGCCCCGGACCGCACAGATTTGGAGCCACTTTTGATGGACAAAGAGTTCCGTCTCGGGACGGACCGACTCCGCCTACGCCTTTTTGTTTTCTTGTCGTGCGACCCGCAGCAGTCGCTCCGTGACCCAGGCCGAGAGCGAGATCCCCGCCCGCTCAGCGGCGGCTTTGAACTCCGCCATGTGCGACTCAGAAACCCGCACTCGCAAGTGCGCTTCTTTTCGTACCTCGTCGGGCTTCCGCCGTTCGATCCTATCCATGTCAGACATGCCGCTAATGTATTCCAAAAACGGCACTGGTCAAGCAGAAGTTTTTCTTGCAAACGTAGAACTAAAGTATTACATCAGTACACATGCAGATGCTTGCAAACCAATCCGGTCCCGTCGAACAAACTCCAAATGTCTCGACCCGCGAGGAGCGCGGCAGGCAGATCGCCCAGCAGGGTGGGATCAAGCAGATCGGTGCCAAATATGCCGTCCCTTCGCAAGCGAGCGGCAAGCGGGCTTACGTGGTTGATCTCATCGAGGAACGCTGTACCTGTCCCGACTGGGAGCTGCGGCGGACTTCGTGCAAGCACGTCCACGCGGTCTACTTCATCATCGCGTGGGGGGCTGAGATGAATGCCGTCGCCGGGGAGCCTGAGAGGGCAAAGCGGAAAACCTATCCACGCGACTGGTCCGCCTACAACAAAGCGCAGGTCAGCGAGGGGCTGTACGTGGAGAAATTGCTCCGAGCCCTATGCGACGGGGTCGAGCAGCCCGCCCGCAAGCCCGGTCCGGGCCGGAACCCGATCCCGCTGAAGGATCAAGCCTTCGCTGCTGTCGCTAAAGTCTACAGCCTGAAGTCACAGCGACGGGTTCAGTCGGATCTGACCGATAGCGTATCGAAGGGAAACCTTGGTCGGGTCGCGCACTTCAATACCATTTCCAACTTCCTCGCGGATGAAGCGTCCACGCAGATACTGATCTCGCTGATCGAGGAGAGTTCTAAGCCGCTCGCGTCGCTGGAGATGGGACAGTTTGCGATCGACTCGACTGGTTTTTCGACGGTCACCTATGACAGATGGTTCGAGCAAAAACATGGGAAACTGGCCGCCGAACACGCCTGGGTGAAGCTGCATGTGGCGGTCGGGACGAAGACCCACGTCATCTCGGCGGTCAAGGTGACTCAGGAGGCGGACTGTCCACAACTGCCTGGCCTACTCAAACAGACCATGCAGAGCTTCACCGTCAGAGAATTGAGCGCGGACAAGGCGTATTCGTCGAAAGCCAACCTTGAGATTTTGGAGTCGGTCGGCGTCGAGCCGTTCATTCCGTTCAAAATCAACGCACAGATCGATCCGAAACGCCCCATTTGGTCACGCTATCTGACCGAGTTTCTGCTTAACCAGGACAGGTTTCTTCCCCACTACCACAGAAGATCAAACGTCGAGACAGTGAATTCTATGCTCAAGCGCAAGTTCGGCGCGGCGGTTCGTTCGAAAACGCCCGTCGCCCAGGTCAACGAAGTGCTTGCGAAGTGCCTGCTGCACAACATCTGTTGCATCGTCGAGGCTGTTTTCACGGCTGGGCTGGTTCCGAGCTTCTGGGGGGAGCAGCCCCTGAAGGCAGTTCCGGTTCCCTCCCGTCCCTACCTGAGATTGGTGAAGTGATGAGCGATCTAGACATGAAAGAACAACAACATGTCCGTGCCGCGCTGCGGCACCTTCATACTCGGCTCGGGACGTGGCAGGCGGTATCAGAAGGGGTCCGTTCCACCACCGCTACGCTTCAGACGGTCATGCGGGGCCGGGACGCAGTCTCAGCGGGCCTCGCGATCCGGGTCGCTCGTCTACTTAACGTGATGGTGGATGACCTACTCGTTGGCAAATTCCTGCCACCGGGAGCGTGCCCGAACTGCGGGCACATCATCACGGCAGATTTTAAAGACGAGGGCACAGTGGTTGAGAACGAGCCAAGGAAGCAGGCTGATCTCAAACTGGTGACATGAGCAGGCCGGTGTCGATTCTCAGCGACCACAAACCGGGCATCCCATAATGGCACCAAGCGGGCGGGCAGGATGTCCCGCGTTGTGAGTCGGCGCGAACTGGTGATACCATCGACATTCGATGAGATAGGCATCCCACTGATTCGCAGCGGGTTCGTACCAGAATCTTGAAGCAATCACGACGCCCGGAACGAGAGGGATAAGATGAGCCATCAGCTGCGAACGCAGGTTTGCATTGGCTCTGCCGACATATAGGGCCCGGTTCTGATCGTTCCCCAGGATGTACGCGCCCGGCTTCGGTTCTACCCGTTGCACTTCTTGCATGAGCATCGCGTGGGGCCCGGTCACGTCGAATCTCCCGGCAGCGTCGGCTGCTCGCTCAGCGGAAGCGCGATACATTCCTGCATCGTCGTTCCATCGACGGCGGCATACGTGAGGCGCATAAGGAGCACATGAACATCAAGGGATTCTGGGCCGACCGAGGCTTTCTGGTAATGTTCTGGCCAGCGGTCAAACTCCCCGGTATCGGTCTGAACGGTAAGCTGCATCCGGGATGGGCTCTGAGTCGCCGGTAACGCCGGACGATGTCCATGAAAAAGGACATTATCAGGAGTGCGCGTCTTCCCAACTCGCTTCATAATCCAGGCTCTCACCTCAATATCCACCGCAGGCGCAGCCCCGGCATTCTGGATCTCCAAGGTGATCGTCTCTGTTGAACGGACCGGGGACAAAACTTGGACATGCGGCATGATCGCTTGCATCCGCATCCGACGGTTCTCCAACAGGATAAAGCCGGTGATGCCGCAGTAAACGGTCGTAATGCCCGTCAGGAAAAGATTGGCGGCAAACCCCTTGAGTTGCAAGGCCAGGCCGGTCTCAACACTGGCCGAGGGCAGGGACCAAGCGGACCAGCCAATCATCCCAAACCCGCCCATCATCATGACGACGAGGATGATCGTCATCGCCACGCCGATGAAACTGGCGACCCGTGTCTGTTTCGGCCCAGATCGTTTGCCCATGTTCAGCCCCGGCACTCTAGGAGGGGCACAAAAGTCGGTCAAGCCAAACAGTTCCCCCACAGGTGTTTCACTGGGCCACTTGGAATTTGGAATGTCACCGCATCTCAAGGTAACGAGCCTCCGGCTTGTCCCAGACCCTACCCAGCGAGAAGCACTCCGACTAACCCCAGGGGGGGGATTAAATGTTCATCCCGCCCCCATAACCAAACGGGAACCCGTTAAACATGCAAAGCCGTTCCGACCTACCCAGACCCCTGTGGTGTAGGGGTGAAGGGAGGTCTAGACCAGGCCAAGACCCTGCGGTGTAGGGGTGAAGGGAGGTCTGGACCAGCCGAAGACCCTGTGGTGTAGGGGTGAAAGGAGGTCTAGACCAGCCGAAGACCCTGCGATGTCGGGGTGAAGGAAGGTCTGGACCAGGCCGGCTACTTCCTCGGCTTGATGAGGACTCGGTGCATTTGTTGTTTGAGGATGCGGTGGACGTCTTTTAGCTCGTCGAAGAGCTGGATGTCGCGGTTGAAGCCGCCCAAGGTGCCTTGGCCACTGTCAAACAGGTGGATGAGATAGCGGGCATCGTTGGTCATGCGTTCGCCACTTTGTATGGCGGCGCGGAAGTGACGCATCGACTCGCTGAGGTCGTGACGACGGTTGGGGCCAAACAGGACCGCCAGCTCGCCGATTCGGTTTTGCAAAAGTTCAGTGCGCTTGCCGAGCAGCGTGGCTTGCGTCACAAGGGGTAGAAGGGTGGTCTGTAGCTCACGGAGCTGCATCGGCGCGTGCGTGATGCCTGCCGCCTGTAGTCGCTGTTCCAGGCTGCGTAGGGTGAGCAGTGTCGCGGTGCCTTGCACGCCAATCCGCATCATCTGGCCGCTGTCACCGATGCGACCCAGCCGCTGACTGAGCGAGCCAAAGGCCGCTACCGCTTCTTCCCAGTCGGGGCGCAGCTCACGGGCTTCGTGCAGGATGGTTTCGACGCTGAGATAGACGTTGCGAAGGAGCTGGTCGAGGTCGGCGGCATCGATCCCGGTCAGGTAATCCCCGTCTGATAGCGGCAGACCCTTTGGGGCGTTGGCATCGGGTGGACCCACTTCGATGACCGCAGGCGACAAAAGCGTTGGGTTGCGCGGCACAAACGTCGAGTTCTGGTACAGACGAGCCCCCGCCTTGCGCAGGATGCGTAGCTCCATTTCGACGAGCGGTCCCCTTTGTGCAAGCTCCTTGGGATCGCCCGGACGTGGCCGATAGCGACGAATGGCGGTCAGCTCGCCGATGCGCTCGCCCGCAAGCTGGACCTCGGCCCCGGTGTAAAGCTGGCCACTGCGCCGGACGAGCAAGTGGATGGTCAGCGACTTGCCGAGCGTGTGATCCGCCGTCAGCAGCGCCACCGCGACCAAAAACGTCAGCAGCAGCGTCGTCACCGCCCCCAACAGCAGGTGCAGTTTCTGGTTCCCGGCATCAAACGGTGGGCCGAGACTCACGGGCTATTCCTTCCAGAAGAACTTCCACGGGTTGCGCTTGAGGTCACGGGTCAGCTCTTTGAGATCGTCATAGACCTGCTGGTCGGTCATGAGCGCTCCGACCGTGCCTTTGCCGCGCTTGACATCGCCGAGCAGCGACTGGGCATCGCTTGCCACCGCCGAGACCTTGCTCGATAGCGTGAGCAGCTCGTCGAGCGAGCGCTGGAGTTTCTTCTTTTCTTCCGGTCCCAAAAGTGCTGCCAGATCGCCGACTCCGTCGAGCGCTCGCTTGGTCTTTTGCACAAGGGGAGCTATCTCGCCGCGTAGCTCCGTCGAGATCGTCTCGATGTTGACCAGCGTCTTGTGCAGCTCTTCGCCGCTGCCGATGCCCTTATCGAGCTTGGTCACTAGGTCGGCGGTCTCGGCGGTCAGTCGATCGAGATCGACGAGCAGCTTCTTGACCTCGGCCTCATTGTCCCCAAGGAGCTTGTCGAGGCTGCGCGCCACTTTCGCCGAGGAGCGCAGCAGATCCCGCAGCGACTCTTTGTCTTCGCGCAGAAGCCGGGTCACTGCGTCGAGAAACTCATACAGCCGGGCGATGATCAGGTCGCTCCGGGGCGGATCGATGCCGCGCACCTTGCT
>Ga0209174_10001649_pt1 | contig 15620 bp, 10 predicted proteins | sample JI91814BDNA_FD_187505 | JGI IMG/M metagenome (GOLD analysis project Ga0209174, IMG submission 187505) | Wastewater effluent complex algal communities from Wisconsin, to seasonally profile nutrient transformation and Carbon sequestration -... | ecosystem: Engineered > WWTP > Effluent > Algae...
AACAAGGTATTTTCACGAAACTCGATTCTTTCATTTTTTACCAAGCTGTCGACCCCAATGCCGGATAAGACAGCGAGTTTTTCTTTGTCTTTTACGTCAAGGGTGAAGGGCACTAAGCCTGCGCGCGTGGGCCACACAGTTATACCAAATTGCTCAGCGATTTTGTAAGCGAAGGGGCTTGCCCCCATGGTAGGGATTGATAAACCACCACAAGCGATAACAAGTGATTTACAATGAATTTTTCCCTTAGAGGAATGAATAGTAAATCCATTATCAGCGTGCGCTTGAAGTTTTTCAATAGAGGTATTTAGATGAATAGTAACACCTGCATCAGTACATTCTTGTACCAGCATATCTACAATATCTTTTGATTTATTATCGCAGAACAGTTGCCCTAACGTTTTTTCATGATGAGGAATCTGGTGTTTTTTGACTAAACTGATAAAATCCCATTGCGTGTACCTGGATAGTGCCGATTTACAAAAATGGGGATTACGGGATAAATATTTTGCTGGATCTATATAATAGTTGGTAAAATTGCAACGTCCGCCACCGGACATCAGAATCTTTTTACCTACCTTATTGGCGTGGTCTAATAGTAGGACTTTGCGGCGGCGCTTACCCGCTTCAATAGCACACATCAGGCCTGCCGCTCCGGCACCTATTATCACAACATCTACTTCTTCCACAGAAAATACCACCTTATTGAAGCCTCTATCAGTAGGCTTTAAAGCGCAATTATAAATTAGTTTTGAAAAAAAGCCATAACACTTGTTCAGTGTGTAATTTTATTATACAATGTGGTTCCAATTCTTTAAGAGAGCATAACACGATGGAATTTATTAGCAGTATCCCTGAGCGATTATTCGCAGCATTGGCAGGTATCATAGTATTACCAGGACGTACTCTATTATACTTAAATAAGGCTATTAACCTTCCTCTTGGCATAGCAGTATTACTTTTTTTTGCTGTTCCTGGTTTTTTTGCCTACTTACTAGAAGAGTTGGAAGTTCCAAGATTTTTTAATGCACTTATCGTCATTTTAGCGGTTATACCACTTACTGTTGCAATCCTACTTCCCGTTCTTGCCTTAGTTACGCTTTATTTAATCGGCCATGCAGTGATTGATTTCTTCAAAAACGTTTGGATTGGGTTAACGGCTGGACTGGTAGATGGCTTAGATGGATTTTGGAAAGCCTACGAAGAACAAACATCACCTTTTGAGGACATGTTAGTTCGCCTCGGTGTTTCTATGCTTGGCACTTCTTATGAGCCTGAACCTTATGTTGACGGTGATCTGGCTGGTTTTCGCCAATATGATGCTCAAGGATTTGAGCGTATCCTAACTGATCTTCAAGACGTCGTAGTACCCGGTCGTGAACTTGATGTACCAGATTTGAATGCGGAGCGCGCACCATCAGTTTTTCAGCCATTAACTGAAGCAGAAAAAGCGACAGCGAAAAAAATTGATGCCGATTTTAAAGCCTGGCAGAACCCTCTTTCAGAAGCTGCGAAAAACAAGCTAGACTTGCTAAAGTTGAGAATTGAGCAAGTTACGGAACTTTCTGCTACGGTCGAAAAAGTTAAACAAGCCTTCATTATCAATGATAAATCCAATCTTGTAGATGAGCTTTGTGGATGTGAAATTAGGTATCCAATACTACTAGTCAAACAATATTTGACTGATAACAATGTATGGCGAAGTGTTCCAGCCACTAGTAAATTGGGTGATAAGGAAAATTTAACTAGTTGGTTGACTAGAAATCCTACTCATCCAACATTTAGAGAAAATATAGCTAATCCACCTCTACACGAGGGTAAGCCTACTCGTTTCAAATGGAATGAACTTACTGCAAACAACTGCCAGTCTTATGAGTTAGAAGATTCTGTCGGTGAAATTAGAGATCTGATGCAAGAGTTGACCCTCGAATTGCAAAATGCTCCTGCCGCAAGAAACGTTGCAAGTGTGCCACCTGTTATGCCTGCTCCGTCTGCACCATCAGTTGCTAGTAATGCACCAGCTGCTGTGGTCAACACCAATAATCCAGTACCACCAGCTTCTGATTATTATGTTGGTTTCTTTGGTAATGCTGGGAATCCTGTTGCAACAACTGATAACGCTGCACAAAGACCAGCATTATAGTATCAGGTTCATTCCTTCCTAATAGCGATTAGTACTCACTAATCGCTAGCTCTTCCCAATCAGAAATAAATTTGCTTAAAGATTGCTAATCAAGGGTATAATCTTTAGACGAAACTCGGTAAAATACATCACTTTATTCTTTTTTTGTTGCCGATATGCCCAAACGAACTGATATCAAATCCATCCTTATTCTAGGTGCAGGTCCTATAGTTATTGGCCAAGCTTGTGAGTTTGATTACTCTGGAACTCAAGCCGTACGTGCTTTAAAGGAAGAAGGGTATAGGGTGATATTAGTCAATTCCAACCCAGCTACCATCATGACCGATCCTGAGCTTGCTGATGCAACCTATGTTGAGCCAGTATGTTGGAAGGAAGTGGCACGTATTATTGAAATAGAACGCCCCGATGCACTATTACCTACTATGGGTGGTCAAACCGCATTGAACTGCGCTCTAGATTTAGTACGAGAAGGAATATTGGCAAAGTTCTCGGTGGAAATGATTGGGGCCACGAGAGAGGCAATTGATAGAGCTGAAGATCGCGAAAAATTTCGCCAATTGATGATCAAAATTGGTTTAGATATGCCACGTTCTGCTATTGCTCATAGTTTAGAAGAAGCCATCCAAGTACAAGCGCGCTTAGGTTTTCCAGCTATTATTCGACCTTCATTTACTATGGGTGGTAGTGGGGGTGGTATAGCTTATAACCGTGAGGAATTTGAAGAGATATGTTCGCGTGGTCTGGAGTTGTCGCCCACAAGAGAGCTTTTAATCGATGAATCAGTGCTCGGTTGGAAAGAGTACGAAATGGAAGTCGTGCGTGACAAAAATGATAATTGTATCATCGTATGTACCATTGAGAATATTGATCCAATGGGGGTGCATACGGGTGACTCGATAACTGTTGCTCCTGCACAAACGCTAACTGATAAAGAATACCAACGGATGCGCGATGCAGCTATTAAAGTCTTGCGAGCGGTAGGTGTTGACACCGGTGGTTCAAACGTTCAATTCGCTATCAATCCTGAAGATGGGCGTATGTTAGTGGTGGAAATGAACCCTCGGGTTTCACGAAGTTCCGCCCTTGCTTCTAAAGCAACAGGTTTTCCAATTGCCAAAATAGCCGCAAAATTAGCAGTTGGATACACACTGGATGAATTAAAAAATGAGATTACTGGTGGCCAAACACCTGCTTCATTTGAGCCAAGTATTGATTATGTAGTCACTAAAATCCCTCGCTTTAATTTTGATAAATTTCCACAAACCTCTGATATTTTGACTACTCAAATGAAATCAGTGGGTGAGGTTATGGCAATAGGCTCCAATTTCCAAGCGTCTTTACAGAAGGCGATTCGTGGGTTGGAAACTGGCCGAAGTGGTTTGCATTCAGTTTTTCAAAAAGGCGATATTGCCCGATTGCGTGGTCATTTAAGGGAGCCGACACCTGATAGACTTTGGTACATTGCTGATGCCTTTAGACAAAATGTTACCCTAGAAGAAATTCATCAAGAAAGTCGCGTTGATCCATGGTTTTTGGCGCAAATTGAAGAATTAGTTAATCTAGAACGATCTGTATATGGTAAGACCGTTCATGACTTAGATGAACCCAACCTGCGTTTACTAAAACGCCGAGGTTTTGCCGATAGCTACTTGGCTAAGTTGATGTATTGCAGCGAAGCCCAGGTGCGGGAGCGTCGAATAGAGCTTGGCGTCACACCTGTTTATAAACGCATTGATTCCTGTGCAGGCGAGTTTCCTAGTGACACTGCTTATATGTATTCTTCGTATGAAGGTACCTGTGAAGCACGTCCAGATCAGAATAAGAAAAAAATTATGATTCTTGGCGGTGGTCCAAATCGTATCGGTCAAGGTATCGAATTTGATTATTGTTGTGTCCATGCGGCTATGGCTTTAAGAGAAGCTGGCTACCAAACCATCATGGTAAATTGCAATCCTGAAACAGTATCTACAGACTTTGATACTTCCGATAGATTGTATTTCGAGTCAGTGACTTTAGAAGATGTCTTAGCGATAGTTGCTGTAGAGCAGCCTGAAGGGGTGATAGTACATTATGGTGGACAAACTCCGTTAAAATTGGCGCGTGATTTAGAGGCTAATGGGGTGAAAATTATAGGCACTTCCCCTGATGCTATTGATATGGCTGAAGATAGAGAGCGTTTTGCGCAATTAGTTACGGAATTAAAATTGCATCAACCTGAAAATGGTACCGTGCGTAGCGAAGAAGAAGCGATGACTCTAGCTAATCGTATTGGTTATCCTTTAGTGGTAAGACCTTCCTATGTTTTAGGCGGGCGTGCTATGGAAATTGTGTATCAAGAAGATGACTTGCGGCATTATTTATCACATGCAGTGGCCGTATCTAATGACTCGCCGGTTTTGTTGGATAGATTTTTGAATGATGCTATTGAAGTCGATATTGATGCGGTTTGTGATGGTAAAGAAGTATTTATCGGTGGCATTATGGAACACATCGAGCAAGCGGGAATTCATTCTGGAGATTCGGCTTGTACCTTACCTCCTTTTAGCTTGAGCGTCGTAGTCCAACAAGATTTAATGGCGCAAATGCGCCAGATGGCCTTGAAACTTGGCGTTGTTGGTTTAATCAATGCGCAATTCGCTATTCAAGCCGATGATATTTATGTTTTAGAAGTCAATCCACGTGCATCTAGGACAGTTCCTTTTGTCTCCAAAGCTACAGGATTGCCTTTAGCTAAAATTGCAGCTCTGTGTAAAGTGGGTATTAGTTTAAAGGAGCAAGGTTTGGTGCAAAGTCATCACATGCCTTCTTTTTATTCCATTAAATTGCCTGTTTTCCCCTTTATTAAATTTGCTGGAGTGGATTCCATTTTGGGTCCTGAAATGAAATCAACTGGCGAAGTAATGGGTATTGCCAAGCGCTTTGGTCAAGCTTATGCTAAGGCCCAATTAGGCGCAGGATGTAACATTGCTAAGCGACGTAAAGCCTTCGTTTCTGTACGTGATGCAGATAAGACACGGGTTGGTGAAATTGCTAAACGATTAATAGAACTTGGATTTGAAATTATTGCTACTAGAGGTACTGCATTGGCCTTGCAAGCCGCTGGAGTAGATTGTCGGAGGGTTTTTAAAGTTGCTGAGGGTAGGCCTCATGTTTTAGATTTCATTAAAAACAATGAAATCGATTTTATTGTAAATACTACTGAAGGTAAGCAGGCTATTGCCGATTCCTTTGCGATAAGACGCAATGCTCTGCAGCATAAGGTTAGTTATACTACCACTTTATCAGGAGCTGAGGCTTCATGCTTGGCTATGAAATATGAGGATCGAGAGACAGTTACTCGATTACAAGATTTACATTAGAGGTTGATATGAGTACTAAACATCCTATGACAGTTGATGGTGCCGAAGCGCTAAAGCAAGAATTACAACGTTTAAAATTTGTGGATAGACCACGAATTGTTGAGTCTATTGCTACTGCACGCGCTCATGGCGATTTAAAAGAAAATGCGGAATACCATGCGGCTCGTGAGCAGCAAAGTTTTAATGAGGGCCGTATTCAAGAATTAGAAGCTAAATTATCGCATGCGCAAATTGTTGATATTTCAAAGTTACCGAATAATGGAAAGGTAGTATTTGGTGCCATTGTGACTATCTGCCATGTGGCTACAGAGGCTGAATTGACTTATCAAATCGTTGGTGAGGACGAGGCGGATATTAAACTCAATAAAATTTCCTACAGTTCCCCAATTGCTAGAGCTTTGATTGCGAAACAGTTAGATGATGTAGTCACGGTCAATACTCCTGGTGGGTTAGTAGAGTATGAAATTATTGATGTGAAGTATTCTTAAGTAAAAAGCAAGTTGGGTCACAGTAACCCAACTTGCCATCTGCAGTGTTGCATTACAATGGTTGGACAACTTCCTGTTGTACACCACCGATGACCCATTCACTTTTATTATCAAATTGGCGGAAGTGCCAGATCTCATCTAATTGAATCTGTTCGTTATTTTCTTTGAGTAAACCCGTGAAGCGAACGCTAGCAATAGTAGAGAGGGATTGCTTAGAAACATCGAGTAACTGCGCATTTAACTGAATTACCTCAGTAGTGTTCGGTTCATTACCCCGCTCATCCAATTGCATTTTAATTTCAGCAAAGACTTCTGGTGCAGTAAAGGAGTTTAAATCTTGTAGATTTTTCTGATCATAGGCTGTTTGTAAACGAATGAAGAGCACCTTCGCATTCCGCAGAAAATCATCAGCGGAAAAACCTGCTGGATAATCAGAGTAGGAGCTTGCGTTGCTACTAGAGCTATTGGGGTTAAACTGACTAAAAGTATTTTGTCTAAAGGCATTACTTGTCTGTGATTGCATTGCAGGCTGCATTTTTCGTTTAAAGAAATTGATTGCAGCAAAGGCCACCAAACCGACCATGAGCCACATCATAATACCGTTAGCAAACCCATTGCCCATGAAGAGTGAAGCTAGAAGTCCGCCTATTAACATCCCGCCTAACATGCCACCCCAACGGCTTTTACTACTATTTCCTCGCTGTGAAAAAGCAGAGGAATTGCTGCTTGAATTTTGTTTGAATAAACTGCTTTGTGAACGCTGCACGCCAAAACTTCTACCTCCGCCAAAGCGTTTTGCAGAGGCCTCACTCATTACGAGACCAAAGGTAACAAGAGTAATTAGAAAAAAAGAAATAATCGTACGCATGGTAAGTAGACCTTTTATAAAAAACGAGCCGTGAGTATATCTGAGTTCAAGATTAATCCCAAATTTGCTGCTTTACTTTCACCCATCGTGAACTAGTAAAACAGTAGATTTATCAATATTTAGAGGATCTTACTCCGTTGCTAACAGAATCTGTTGCATTTAGTCATGCTCTTGATATTATGCTTAAGGTTTACTAAAAGGGATGTAATATTTATGAGTAAGTTAATTAATGTAGCAGCACTATCATTATCCACCACTCTAGCCTTTGCCTCACAAGTGAGCTTAAAAGGTGAGGTGGATGTCAATATAACCTCTAAACAGCAAAGTGGAGTTGCCAAACAACTAAAATTTAAACTACCGACTTTTGAACTATCTGCTAATGCAAAATCTTATTTACGTAATCAATTAGCGCAATATCCTAAAAATGCGGTAAATGTTGCCTCTTTTTCTTCTGAACTTCCACGCAAAATGAAACTTGGAATGCAACTTACTCCAGTATTAAACCAAGGTTATCACGGCAGTTGCGTAACTTTTGCTGTAACTGGAGCCATTGATGCTGCTCTTGGTGCTGGTGACTACATCAGTCAATTGTGCAGCCTAGAGTTAGGAAGTTATTTAGCGATTCATGACAAAGCACATTCTAGCGGTTGGAATGGTTCTTATGGTTCATGGGTGCTAGAACAAATCACAGAATATGGCATTATCAGCCAAAATTACCAAAAATTGAATGGTTGCGCCGATGTTAGAGAATATCCATTAATGGAAGAAACTAACGAAGGCAAGCCTATGAGCGAGTCAGAGTTTTTATCTCATGCTCTACCCATCAGTAATTTAGTGAGTTGGGAAGCTCTATTGAAGGATGAAGAGTCTTTCTCCGATTCGCGTGATATGAACCAAGTCATTCAAAAGATTAAAGAAGAGATTGCTATCGGTAATCGAATGACTATTGGCATGTTGCTTGATGTGAATGTTGGCGATGCCGGTGCGGTGGGTAATAACCGTGTCCTAAATGATACTTGGATGCTAACACCCGATATTATTTCTGATGCTATGAATGGTCAAATTTATGCCGGTCACGAATTAGTAATTACTGGCTATGACGATGAGTTAGTCGTTACTGACGAAAACGGACATGCAAACCGTGGTGTGTTTACCCTAAGAAATTCATGGTCTAAGTTGGCAGGTGACCAGGGTGATTATTACGTAACTTACGATTATGTTAAGTTCCTAGCCCTAGAAGTTATGGCAATTCGTTTAAAAGAAAAAGCAGCTAGTAACGCCTAGTTGGAAAGAGTTAGCTTAAACCGCTCTAACCATCGAGCGGTTTTTTTTTATCTAAGGTAAGTAATAATAGGGATTCGGAAGCTTGAATCCTTTTTCTGCATAACCACCTTCAAGATCACTGAACTGATCACCTATCGTCGCGATAATGGTATATCCTTTTTTAACGATATTAGCTCTTGCTTGAGATTTAAAGGGAACAATAGAGGGGTATTTGTAGATAACAGGCCGCAGGTATAAGCCTGACCACTGGGTATAACCGATATTTTTTAAATTAGTTTGGGTGGCATCCCGTTCAGATTCATTTCTACCAGTAATAAAAAATACTTTGACACCGTATTTCAACGCATCGTGATACAGTGCGAGAGTTGATTTGATGGCTGGAGAATTAGCTGCCATTATTTCATGATGCACTTGTTCACTCGTACCTACGAAATCTCTTTTGGCCATAAAGTCATAATTGGACAGGCTTGTTTCATCGATGTCGAGTACAAGAGCCAATTTCAAAGGATTTTTTCGTTGTTTATTAGCTTTGGCAACAGCCACAACATAATTATTTGCTTTTTGAAGGACCCAGTTTAATTCTTTTTGATACATACCTGAATCATGGTAATTTTTAATTTCTTTTCTTAATAACGTCAGGTTTGGGGGTTCTGCAGTTACTAAGCTTGAAAAAACCAGAATTGTGCTGGCAAGACCAATTTTAAATAGGTTAAGAATTGTGCGCTTCATGAATCTATCCACTTTTTTACGAGACGAAATATTATATAGTGATAAATCTGTTTGTCAAATGAGCATTTTGATGCTAACTGTTGCAACTATTTTGTCTTAAATGGAATCGAAATAGTCAGACCCACAAACCTACGTTATACTGATTTATTACTCTCTTAATCACTGACGACAACATGCATCTCAAGCAATTGAAATTAGCTGGTTTTAAATCCTTCGTGGACCCTACAGTTGTCTTATTTCCAAGCCAATTAGTAGGCGTCGTAGGGCCCAATGGTTGCGGTAAATCCAATATTATCGACGCCGTACGTTGGGTCACGGGTGAAAGCTCAGCCAAAAATCTACGCGGTGAGTCCATGGCGGATGTCATTTTCAATGGATCTTCTGATCGCAAACCGCTCAGTCAAGCATCGGTTGAATTGGTTTTTGATAACAGTTTGGGGCGGCTAACCGGTCCTTTTGCCAGTTATGGCGAGGTAGCAGTGCGTCGCGTTGTCACACGTGATGGTGAGTCTTCTTATTATTTAAACGGCGCTCGCTGCCGATTAAAAGACATACGTGATATGTTTTTGGGAACTGGGGCTGGTCCGCGTGGGTATTCCATTATCGGTCAAGGTACCATCTCAAGGATGATTGAAGCGAAACCCGAAGAGTTGCGTGCTTTTCTTGAAGAAGCAGCAGGGGTTTCTAAGTACAAAGAAAGGCGTCGCGAAACATTGCAACGTATAGAGCACACACGCGATAATTTAACGCGAGTTGCTGATATTCGTGAAGAATTGGATAAACAATTACAACGTCTTGAGAGGCAAGCAAAAGCTGCTGAGCGCTATACTATTTTGAAAGAAGAGGAGCAGATCTGTCGCGCCGAAATTCTTGCTCTAAAATGGCAGGATTTCACCGAACAACAGATAGTTAAACAAGGTGAACTGCAAACTTTAGTACTTAACCTTGATCAGCAACAAAGTTTACTGACTGGCCTCTATAAAAACAGAACTGTTCTCAATGAAAAATTGCATGATTTTACTGAGAATAGCCAACAACTGCAGGAATCCTTCTATCAATTAGGTACCGAAATAGCGCGTTTAGAAGAAAGCATTCAACAAAAAGAAAGAGAAAACAAACGCTTAGAAAATGATAAACAACAACTACAGAATGATTGGCAACAAGCTGAAGAAAGAGTGAAGGCTGATAAAGAAGAGTTAAGCGAATCAGAACAAAAAGCAGTCCTACTTACAGAGCAAGCACAAAAACTACGACTTGATTTTCAAGCGCAAGAAATACAACTTCAAGAAGCACAAAAAGTGCAAAGTCAGTGGGAAAGCCAGTGGCAATTACTGCAAAATCAAACTAATACCCGCAAAAGAGAATTACAAGTCGCGCAGGTAAATAGTCAACACCTTGCACAAAAACGCAATCAAACTTTGGTACGATTAGAAAAACTGAACAATGATAAAAATGCATTATCACCGACAGATCTATTGCAACTGCAAAACGAACTTAAAGAAAAACAAGTGCATCTAAAAATAGTGCATGACAAAGAAGTACAAATTCTTGATCAAAGCACAGACAACACCAATCAATTGCGTGCCAAACTTAAAGATGCAGAAGAACAATTGCATCAAAACCAAGATAGTTTCTACCGTTTAAACAGCGAACTTGCAGCCTTAACTGCAGCGCAAAAAGCGGCAAAACTTGGCAATAAAAATAAAGCTGGTGTGAGCGAGTGGTCTGATAAAGCCCGACTATTGGATGTTCTCAAGGTTGAAACACAGTGGCAATCTGCATGTGAAATGATTTTGAATGATACTCTACAAGCTTATGTATTAGATGACTTTGAAGAGTTGTGGCCTCAGTTGCAGGTTTGCAGCACTCAAGGCGAATCAGTGGTTACCTTGCAAACTAAACCATTAGCAGAAAAACAAAGCAGCTACCCGCGTTTAGTGGATAAAATCCACGGACAAATGCCTTTAACGGTTCATAATTTAGAGACTATCTACGCGGCAGAGGACTTGGAAGAGGCTGTTACATGGCTACCCACTATTTTAGCGTCTGAATCTATAGTGACTGCGAGTGGATATTGGCTTGGTAAAGGTTGGGTTAAGTTTATTTGCCTTGAAGAACAAGATGAAATAGGTTTGATGGCGCGACAACAGAAAATTGTTGCATTGACAGCAGAGGTTGCTTTGCTGCAAGACAAGATAGAAGCTGTGCGTGAGCTACGTGATAATTGTCATAATGAACTGCAAACAAGCATTTTAGATACGCAACAATGTCAATTAAATCTTAATGCGAGTAATGAAGCACTTCGTACAGTAGAAAATCAGCAGGCGAGAAATGATCAGTCGATTTTACAAACTGAACAATTACTTACATCACTTAAAACAGAAGTGGTTGAATTAGAACAGTCGCTCGAAGAAGTTGCCAGTCAATTTTTAGAGTTGAGTGCCACAATTGGTGGATTGGAGACACAATGCAAGGAAGACGAGCAGAAACAAGCGCAACTCGAATTAGAAAAAAATGAATGGATAACTGCTTTAGCGCAACAACAACAGCAAAGGGACTCGATTCGTCAGGCCTTGCACCAAAGCGAGTTAGAAAAAGACAGAGAAGTAACACGAGAGCAGCAGTTACAGCAGCGAATTTCACGGGAACAAGAGCGTTTAGACAGTATTCAAGAAAGACTAGAGCAATTGAGTCTGCAATTAATTCAATTAGCAGATCCCAGTGTAGAACTGAAAGCACAACTCACAGAATTATTATTGCGGCATGCGGAAATGGAAACACTATTAACTGCTAGTCGCGAGCAGGTTTCACAGATACGTATTGAACTTGAAGGGATGGAAAAAACTGCCAATCAACATGATATGGAAGTAAAACGAATTCAAGAATTAATCGGACAGTGCAGAATGGAAGAACAAGCCTTAGCAGTAAGAGCCAGTGCTGTACAAGAATCCTTGGATGAGACTGGGTTACGCGCAGCCAGCTTACTTGAGCGTATTCCTGCTGGAGTTACGCAAAGTATTCGAGAGGATGACTTGATTGCTTTAGCTGAGAAAATAAAACGATTAGGTGCAATCAATTTAGCTGCTATTGAGGAATTTTCTACAGAACAACAGCGCAAACTGTATTTAGATGAACAATATGAAGACCTAAATCAGGCATTGGCGACTTTAGAAACTGCCATTAATAAAATGGATAATGAGACACGGCTACGATTAGAAACAACCTTTGATGAAGTGAACACTTCTTTTAAGACTTTATTCCCTCGTTTATTTGGTGGTGGACGGGCACAACTGGAACTGACTTGCGATAATCTGTTAGAAGCTGGTATTGTAGTAATGGCGCAACCACCAGGAAAACGCAATAGTACTATACATTTGCTATCCGGTGGTGAGAAAGCAATGACCGCAGTGGCTTTAGTATTTGCAATTTTTCAGTTAAATCCTTCACCATTTTGTATGTTAGATGAAGTAGATGCACCTTTAGACGACGTAAACGTAGGGCGTTTTTGCGATTTAGTGAAAGAGATGTCACAATTCGTACAATTTCTATTTATCACTCATAACAAGGTGACTATGGAATTGGCAAATCATTTGATTGGGGTAACTATGAGAGAGCCTGGGGTGTCTCGATTAGTTACAGTTGATGTGAAACAAGCTTTGACTATGGAGTAAATGATGCAAGCAAATTGGAGCTTAATTCTTAATGTCCTATTATTAATTGGCGTAATTGTTGCGATTGGTCGTTTGATGAAAGCTAGAAGACAGAGCTTAACTCAAGATCAATATCAACCATCGCTAGGGCAAGAGCAGAAAACTGCGTATAAAGGTCCTGCTTATGGTGATGATATTATTGCCGTACGTCGAGTCGATAGAGACACTCTTGGCCAAAATGAGGTGGAGGCTGAGCCACCTGTAGTAAAAAAACCACTGTCGAAACCGGTCTATACAGCACCTCCGAGAATAACTGCACGGGATGACTCAAAATACGAAAGAGCAGCTGAGCCTAAAATTGAGGCAAGAGTAGAACCACGAGTAGAGGCTCAAGCAGACAGCAATACTGTTGCCTCAACTTCGATTATGATGTTTTTGCTGGCTAAAGAAGGTCGGCAATTTGCGGGGTATGAACTACTGCAAACTGTTTTAGCATCAGGTCTACGTTTTGGCGAAGGGCATCTTTTTCACCGCCATCAATTCGCTAATGGTCAAGGCCCCGTGTTATGTAGTTTAGCAGCAGCAACTGCTAGTGGTGTGTTTGATTTGCAAAATATTGGTGCATTCACTGTAAGAGGTCTGTGCTTGTTTATGCAGACGTCACAAAACGCAACGATTGACGCTGAACGTTTCAACATTATGCTGGAAACGGCCAAGCAGTTGAGCGAAGGTTTGGATGCCCATTTACTCGATGACCAACGCAAACCTTTATCCGAAGAACGTTTAGCTCGCTACTACCGTATGTTGCATATTGAGCAAGATGAATTAGAAATGGCGTAATTGCCACCATTGTCTCCGTTAAGGAAACCCGGATTACGCTAGCGCTGCATCCGGGCTACGCCTTTTGATTTGCCCTGATTATTAAATATCACATTGATGAGACAAGAGGTAATCCCGGCTTGCTCTGTGATTTATACAGGCTACAGTTAATAAACAGGACAAATCAAAAGGCGTAGCCCGGATGCAGCGCAGCGTAATCCGGGACTTCCTTAGCGTATTTCCTCTCCCTCAAGCAAATTTTTCATCGACGTCTATAATTTAAGTATATTCATCAATATACGCGGCTATAGATGGAACTTACGGATGAAAGAGCTCTGGCGGACAGCTTAAGAGCGATAAACAAGGTAGAAATTTTTGCAGGCATTGCCTTAACTGAACAGCGTCTTCTTGCTAGTCGGTTAAAACGTGTTGTCAGTCAACCCGGTGAAGTAGTGATTGAACAGGGTGATGTGGGTGACAGCTTATACATTATTGTTGAAGGCAAGGTCAGTGTTTCAGTAAAACCGAAGGACAAAGAGCGGGTTGTTATCGCAACCTTAGGGGCTGGAGAGGTCTTTGGGGAAATCGCTATTTTGCGTAATATTCCTCGTACGGCTCGCATTACTACAGAGCGACTTAGCGTATTTCTAACTATTAATGCCTCTGATTTCTTGTCTATTTATCAATACTTTCCAAAACAGGCTCGCGATAATATGCAATTGCTTATCGCAAAACGCCTACAAAACGAGCATCATCGTTTCAAATTTTAGTTGGTCATGATTTGAAAACTTCAAAAAAGCGTTTTTTAGCGCGATTCTACCGCTTACTTGGTAATTCAACTTGAACTATATGAGCAAGTGTTAGTACACTAGAGTTTTAGTCACACAATACGAATATGAACTTAATAACCATTGCTGCTTTATTTTCACACTCTTGCCCTATCAATGCAGAGATATCTGGTGTCTGTATAGATAGTCGCATGCTGAAACCCGGGGCTTTATTTATCGCTATTAAGGGTGAGCAGTTTGATGGTCATGATTTTATCAAAGATGCGGAGTCCAAAGGGGCGCTCGCAGTGATAACTGAGCGTGCAATCGCTGATGTACAGATTCCACAGTTTGTAGTACCCAATAGTGTCGATGCATTAGCAAAACTGGCAACAGCCCATAGACAAACCATAAGCTGTCCGGTAATTGCTCTAACAGGATCTAATGGTAAAACGACAGTAAAAGAAATGATTGCGGCAATTCTGCCCAAACCTTCTCTTGCTACTAGAGGTAATCTTAACAATCATATCGGTGCACCTTTATCGGTCCTCGAACTCAATAATCTACACCAGTTTGCTGTTTTTGAACTCGGTGCTAATCATCCTGGCGAAATTGCTCATACAGTGGAAATAGTTCGTCCTGATGTGACCCTTATTAATAATATTGCAGCGGCACACGTCGAAGGCTTTGGTTCGATTGACGGTGTTGCGCGTGCTAAGGGTGAAATTCATCAAGGCTTGGCTATTCATGGAACAGCAGTCATCAATGAAGATGATGCCTACGCGCATTTTTGGGACAATTTACTCGAAGACAAAAAGGTCTTGCGTTTTTCTGCGCTCAAACAAAGCGATGTCTATGCCCATGATATTCGTTTTGATACTAATGGACGCGGACATTTTTCTTTAGTATTACCGAAGAGTCGTGCTGAGATTGAATTGCAAGTTCCAGGTGAGCACAATATTCGCAATGCCCTAGCGGCTGCGGCTTGTTGTTATGCGGTGGGTATTTCTATTATCGACATCCAAAAAGGCTTAGCCCGTTTTGGGGGCGTTAATGGCCGCATGATGTTTATGACCGGGAAAAATCAATCGACAATTATCGATGATACTTATAATGCTAATTTACGATCAGTCCTGACTGCCTTGGAAGTACTCGCGAAGCGGCCTGGAAAAAAAATATTTGTTTTTGGTGATATGGGAGAGTTGGGCGATTGGGCGAAACAGCACCACGAAGAAGTTGGTTTAGCTGCACGCAAGTTAGGTATCGATCTGGTGATGACTTGTGGCACACTGAGTAAATTGTCCTCTGAGGCCTTTGGCAATGGTGGACAGCATTTTTCTTCTCAGGAACAATTAGCACAAAACGTGATCGAAAAGCTAGCTGCTGATACTAGTGTATTAGTAAAAGGATCACGTTCAAGCACAATGGAAAAAATTGTGCAGAAACTGCTTAATTGATGTAGTGTGAGTATGATATGCTTGGCCGTTTTTTTACCCCAGCCTAATTTTGAGCT
>Ga0209174_10001663_pt1 | contig 15512 bp, 12 predicted proteins | sample JI91814BDNA_FD_187505 | JGI IMG/M metagenome (GOLD analysis project Ga0209174, IMG submission 187505) | Wastewater effluent complex algal communities from Wisconsin, to seasonally profile nutrient transformation and Carbon sequestration -... | ecosystem: Engineered > WWTP > Effluent > Algae...
AACTGGAAATCGTCCCATTCCTCACGGAACAGCGCGCCGTTCAACACCAGCTTGTTGTCTGCCCAGCTCGTCTTCCAGCCCAACTCGTAGTTGGTCAGGAAGTCGGACTGGTACGGCGGCAGGGTGCTGCGGCGATTGATGCCGCCGGGCCGGTAACCCTGCGACCAGGTCGCATAGACCATCTTGGTATCGTTGATCTGCCAGGTCAGGTTGACGCGTCCGATCGAGTCGCTTTCGTGCGTGCCCTTGTCCACGTTGACGCAGGGCGCGCCATGGAAGGCTTCGATGGAGAAACATTGCGACACGCCGGTGCTGCCGCTGAACCCGTCGCCATAACCGAAGAAGCCCTTCAGGCTGTTGGTGTTGCGGAACCAGCGCATGCCGCCGGTCAGGGTGAGGCTGTCGGTGAGGTCGAAGGCCAATTCGCCGAACACCGCCTTGTCGCCGTCCTTGCGTTGCTGCGCGGTCAGCCAGATGGTGTCCGCCCAGCCGTTGACCTCGCTCTCGGTGCCCAGGCCATCGACCTTGTAACGCTGGAAGATGTCATGGCTCTGCTTTTGCCAGAACAGGCCCGCGGTCATGCGCAGCCGGTTCTCCTGCGGTGAGCTGACGCGCAACTCGTGGCTGGTGCGCTTGTAACCATCAGTCGCCTGGATGTACTGCGAGGGATTGATGGTGTTCCCGTTGTCATCGTAGACCACGTATTCGGACAGCTTGTCGTACCAGAATCCGTAGTCCGCGTAATCGGCCTCCGAATCCACGTCGCGCTTCATGTCGGAGAAGACATAGGTGAGGTCGAAGTTGCCGATCTTGCCTTCAACGGTCAGCGCCGCCTGGTGCCAACGGTCGTCGGAGGATTCGGGATAGAAGTGCTTGACCGCGAGGTCGGCGGTCGACGTGTCGTAGCCGAAATCCGGGTTGCCGACGTTCGGATCAACGCCGGTGCTGCCATGCGCCTTCATCTTCTGCGCGACCAGCTGCGGGGTGATGGTCCAGTTCTCGTTGATCTCGAAGCGCAATGCCCCGCGGATGCCCATCGTGTCGGCATCGTTGAAGTCCTTTTCGACGCGATCGGCGTTGTCGATGGTGATCCCGGAGGTCGGGAACGTGCGGGTGCCGCGGATGTTGTCGACGTAACCGGCGTCGTGCTTCTGCCAGCCCACCAGGCGGACCGCCGCGCGGTCGCTGATCGGGATGTTGACGAAGCCTTCCAGCACGTGGCCGATGCCGCCATCCTCGATCTTGCTGCCCTCGACCGAGAATCCGGCAGAGAACGCGGTGGGATCGGGCTTGCGGGTGATGATGCGCACCGTGCCGGACTGTGAGTTGGCGCCGTACAGCGTGCCCTGCGGGCCTGCCAGCGCCTCGACGCGCTCGATGTCGTACATGTGGATGTCGAGCGCGCCGGTGATCGTGGTGATCGGCTGCTCGTCCAGGTACATCGCGGCGCTCGGCTGCGAGCCGGAGTGGTTGGCGTCGTTGCCGCTGGCCACGCCGCGCATGTACAGCTGCACGAAGCCGGGGCCGGAGAACACGCCACCGCCGGAGGTGCCGAAGGACAGGCTGGGGATCAGCTTGGCGTAGTCGCTGAACGCGGCGACGTTCTGCTGCTCGAGCTGGGTGTTGCCCAGCACCTGCAGGCTGATCGGCACCTTCTGCAGGTTCTCCTCGCGCTTCTGCGCAGTCACCGTGATCGCGTCGAGGGTGCGGGCTTCCTTCTTCTCGCCATCCTGCGCGGCGTCCTGTGCCCACGCATGCGGCGCGCACATCACCATCGCGACCGCCGCTGCAAGCGGCAGGCGACGGAGCGGACTGGGCAGGACGGTCTTGCGGTTGCTGCGCGTGCTTTGCATGTCTTCTTCCCCGGGTTGTTGGTGGCTACGGATGACAGTGGTCCGCCTTATTGTTGTGGTGCGCCCGGCGGCGGTGCCGGGTAATGCTGCAGGACCGGGCCGAGCGCAAGCTGCAGCGGCTCGAGCCACGGTTCGAAATGCCGCCACTGGTCGACGCCGTCGCGGTAGATCGGCTGGCGCACCTGCTCCGAACTGGCCGTGCGCACCGGGCGGTCGTTCTCGAAGAAGCGCAGGCAGCGTTCGTCGAAGTCCAGGCCGCAATAATCGAGCAGCGCGCGCACCTGGGTTTCGGTGTCGGCCACCATGTGTTCGTAGACGACGCGATGCACGCGCCCCGGCATGACCGCATCGAAATGCGCCATCAGCGCGACGTAGTCGGCGTAGTAGCGGCCCATGTCGGCCAGGTCGTAGCTGAAGGCCTGGCCGCGGGCGAAATGCTGCTTGAAGTTGGAGAAGCAGCAGGCCATCGGATGGCGACGCGCATCGATGATCTTCGCGTTCGGCAGGATCAGCTGGATCAGGCCGACATGGGCGAAGTTGTTCGGCATCTTGTCGATGAAGAACGGCCGGCCAAGCTTGCGCTGGACCCGCGACGTCGCCAGGTAGCGCTGGCCCAGCGCGCGGAATTCCGCGGGATCCATCGCCGCGACGATGTCGTGGTACGAGGTGGCCTCCGGCCTCGGGCTGCGCGCGCGCAGGTCGCGCACGATCGCGATCAGGTCGGGCAACTCCATCGTGGCCTCGACCTGCGGGTGGCTGGACAGGATCTGCTCGACCAGGGTGGAACCGGCACGCGGCATGCCGACGATGAACACCGGGGCCTGGTCGGGATCGCCGCTGCCGGCGCGCTCGCGGAAGAACGCGGGCGTGTACACCGACTGCGCGCGCTGGCGGCGCTGGGAGTTCTGCGCCGCGTCGTACGGCAGTTGCGCGCGGCGCAGCGCGTTGCCCTGCGCGTAGTGGGCGAACGACGCCGCATGGTCGCCTGCGTCCTCCAGCGCCTTGCCCAGGGCGAAGTGCACCTGCAGGCGCTGCTCGTCGGCCAGGCCGTCGCGTTGCAGTTGCGCCTGCATCGCGGCGATGTCGCGCGCATCGAAGCGCACGGTCTTGAGGTTGGCCAGGCTCCACCAGGCGCTGCCGAAGCCGGGATCCAGCTCCAATGCCCGCCGATAGGCCGAAATCGCCCGCTCGGTCTTGCCCTCGGTCTTGAGCGCGTGGCCCAGGCTCATCCACACGCGGGCGTCCTTGGGCCGCTCGCGCAGGATCGATTCGTACAGGGCGATGGCATCGCCGTAGTCGCCCAGCTTGCCCAGCACCACCGCCTTCAGGTTGCGCAGGGCGGGATTGTCGGGATCGTCGACGAGCAAGGCGTCGATCTCCACCAGCGCGTCCTGGTGGCGATTGCCGCGATCCAGCATCAGCGCGTAGTGATGGCGCGCCATCGCGAAACCGGGTGCCAGTTCCAGGCAGCGTTGCAACAGTTCGATCGCCTGTTCGTTGCGGCCGATGCGCGCCGCCAGTTCGGCCAGCATGCGCATGGCCGCGATATCGGTGGGGCAGGCGCGCAGGCGCTCGCGCAGCAGGGCTTCGGCCTGCGGCAGGCGGCCCGCCGACAGCGCCTTGCCGGCGGCCAGCAACGCCGGATCGTGGATCCCGTTGCGGGTATGCGCCAGGTAGGCCTCGGCGGCGCCTGCGCGGTCGCCGCCGGCATCGCGCAAACCCGCGAGCTGCAACCAGACCCGTGGCAGGCCGGGTTGCAGGCGCGCCGCATGGCCCAGGGCCTCCATCGCTTCCAGCCGCTGGTCCAGGGCCGCGTAGGCCGCGCCCAGCGCCATCCACACACGCGGTGCGGAGGGCTGTTCGACCGACAGGGGCTGCAGCAACGCGAGCGCAGGCGACGGTTCGTCCAATGCGTTGTGCGCCATCCCCAGCAGCAACCGCGCCACCGGATGCCCCGGCGAGGCCTCCAGGACCTGGCGTGCCTGTTCGGCGGCCAGCGGCGGGTCCTGCTCGAGCATGCGCATGCCATGCGCGAGCGCGGACTCCACGCTGACGGTCGCTGCGGTGGCGCTCATCGGACCCCTGCGGTGATGGATGTGGCGCGCCCCCCGACACGTCCCGTCCAATCTACCCGCGGCGATGCGCCAGCGTCCAGCGCCGTCACCCGGTCTTCGCCGACCGCCACCTAGCCTGCGCGTCCCCCCAAGGAAGCCACGCCCATGCCCCTGTTGCGCATCCGCCTGACCGGCAGCGAGGACGATGTCCGCGCGATCTCCAACCTCCTGCAGAGCCTCGATGGCATCGAACACGTCGAGGAAGTCGCCGACCTGATGCCGCGCATGGACGATGCCGATTCCAGCTCGGCCGGCCTGAGCGACCTGCAGGGACCGGGCGCCCACGAGATCGAAATCGACGCCCCGAACCCATCGACCGCACGCCGCGTCCGCGAAGCCGTCGAGGCGCTGGCCTTCGACCTGGACCTGCTGGTCGAATTCGAGGAAGACGGCGACGGCGAGTGATGCAGGCTAGCCGCCGGCGAGCGCCTTGGCGATGGCCGGCTTCAGCGCACGCAGCGCCTCGTTCTGGCTGGTGTCCGACTGGAGGTAGAGGGCCAACAGGAAGGCAGTGAGGTCGTGCCGGCGCGCCAGCCACGCCGCGTCGCCACCCGGCGGCATCGGCCCCAGGCGTGCGACAAGCCCATCCAGCCATGCCTGCCACGCGGCCTCCGGCAACAGGCCGCGGCGCGCCACGTAGGCCACCGGTTGCGCCAGCCGCCCGGCTTCGCCGAACACATAGGCATGGCCGGAGGCCGGCACCGCCTGCAGTGCCACCGCATCCAGGACGCGCTGCAGTTGCACGGACTCCAGCGCCGGGTTCAGCGACAACTGCAGCAACCAGTCGGCGCCATGGGCCACCCCGTGGCGCCAGCCGATACCGGCCTCGAAGCCGCGATAGTCCCGGACCGAAGCGAGATACGCCGTGGCCCGCGCCAGCATGGCCTCGCGCTCGGCAGGCGACATCCAGGGCGCGATCCGGTCGGTCCGTGCGACCTCGGCCAGCACCAGCGCAGCGAAGGGCCGCGACACGCCGTGCGGGTCTGCTGCATCGAGGCGCGCAAGCAGCGCGTCACGCAGGCCACGCACGGCAGCCACATCGAAATCGCCCGCGCGCATCCAGTGTTGCAGTGCCTCGTAGGCGATGCCGTCGCGCAGCGTCGGGTCGGGGTCGCCCAGGCACTCGACGAGGCCCATCGCCAGCGCACGCTTGCCGTCCGGATCCGCCACCGCGAAGCCGGACGACTTCAGTGCTTCCAGACTGGCCCGATCCTGCCCCATTGGCGGGCAGCCCGCCATCGCCGGCGCGCAGGCCAGCAAGGTCAAGCCCATCCACCAACCCCGTTTCCGCATCGCCCACCCCTTCCTGTCCCGTGAGACTTGCCACCTGCGCATGCCGGGAGCGGTCGCGACCCGACCGAAACCGGCGGAACCCACGCCCTCACCGGAAACACATCACCGGATCAAGCCGGCCACGCGTCGACGCGGGGTCAGAGGCTGGCGCCGTCGTACGGAATCACGGTCAGGCTGGCCAGGTCCACGCCGGGCAGGCAGCGCACGTTGACCGCGACGGTGGCCTCGCCGGTCTTCGGATGGGTGCCCTCGCCGAACGGGCCGACCCCGCAGGTCGGGCAGAACCGGTGGCGGATCGCATGCTTGTTGAAGCCGTAGCTGGCGATGTCCGCGTCCGGCGTCTGCAGGGTCATCGCGCTACGCGGGAAGAACGCCAGCAGGTGTCCGCGGCGGCGGCAGATCGAGCAGTTGCAGTCGATGACGGTGCCGATGTCGCCTTCCAGGGTGAATGCGATCGCGCCGCAATGGCAACTGCCTTCGTGGGTGGTCATGGCGATATGTCCCCGGATGCGTGACTGGCGGCATGTTGCCATGCCCCCGCGGATCGCACACGCTAGGGATTCTGCTTCGTTTCCGCCGGACCCAGACCATGCACAGCTCCCGTGCCGCCGCCTTGTTGCTCGCGCTCAGCACCGCCTGGACGTTGCCGTCCGCCGCGCAGCCCCCCGCTGCTCCCTCCCCGCGCCCCAGCGCCACCCTGACCACCGGCGCATGCCCCGCCATCGCGCTGGCCGGCGCTGATGCCGGTGCGGTCCGCGTGCCCAGCGCCGCGGATGCCTGGGGCGGCCCGCGCACCGGCAAGGAAGCGACGCTGTCGAACCGGACGGTGGCGTACTCGATCGATGCCGAACTCGACCCGGTCAAGCACACCATCACCGGCAAACAGGCGCTGACCTGGCGCAACCGCAGTGCGCAGCCGGTGTGCAGCCTGTACGTGCACATGTACCTCAACGGCTTCGAGGGCCCCGGCAGCACCTTCATGACCGAGCAGCGGGCCAGCGAGAGCGGCTTCCGCAGCAATGTCGATACCAAGGACGGCGAATTCGGCTTCATCCGCCTGGACAAGGTGGTGCAGGACGGCGCGGCGGCGAAGTGGACCTTCGTCCAGCCGGACGGCGGCCCGAAGACCGACCGCAGCGTGGTCCGCATCGACCTGCCGCGCCCGGTCGCGGCCGGCGCCACCACCACGCTCGACATCGACTTCTTCGACCAGTTGCCGCGGGTGGTCGCGCGCACCGGCTACTACGGCACCTTCCACCTGGTCGCGCAGTGGTTCCCCAAGGTCGCGGTGCTGGAACTGCCGGGCGAGCGCGGTGCCACCGCCCCGCGCTGGAACGCCCACGAGTTCCACCTGCACAGCGAGTTCTACGCCGACTTCGGCAGCTACGACGTGCGCCTGACCGTGCCCAAGGGCTACACCGTGGGGTCGACCGGTGCGCTGACCGGTGCGCCGGTGGAGAAGGCCGGCAAGGTCACCCACCGTTACGTGCAGCACGACGTCCACGACTTCGCCTGGACCGCCGACAACCGCTACGCCAAGCCGCTGGTCAAGACCTGGAACGGACCCAACGGGCCGGTGCAGGTCAGCGTGCTGTACACCCCGGACTACGCCTCGAACGCGGAACCGGTGCTGCAGGCGACCATCGACTCGCTCGATTACTTCTCGAAGACGCTGGGGGGATATCCCTACGGCACGGCCACCGCGGTGGTGCCGCCGTACGGCGCCGACGAAGCCGGCGGCATGGAATACCCGACCTTCTTCACCGCCGACAGCACCAGCCAGGACGAGCCGGGCACGCTCGGTCGCTTCGCCCTGGACTTCGTCACCGTGCACGAGTTCGGCCACGGCTACTTCTACGGGATCCTGGCCTCCAACGAGTTCGAGGAACCCATGCTCGACGAGGGCATGAACGAGTATTGGGACCAGCGGATGATGAGCGGGCGCAAGCAGGACCTGATCCTGACCACGCCGTTCCTGCGGGCGCTCGGGATCGGCACCAAGCTGACGCCGTTCGACATGGAGCGACTGGGCGCCAGCCTGGCCGACCCGGCCGACGCGCTGGGCGACAACAGCTGGTCGCGCCTCTCCAGCGGCAGCTATGGCACCGTCTATTCGCGCACCGCCACGGTGATGCGGCAGATCGAGGCGCTGGTGGGCACCCCGGCGATGGAACGTGCGATGAAGCTGTACTACGAGCGCTGGAAGTTCCGCCACCCGTCGCTGGCCGACCTGCGCGAAGCGCTGGCCGAGGGCACCGGCCGCCGCGACATCGTCGAGGCGCATTTCGATGCGTTCATCTACGGCACCGGCCTGGTCGACGACCGCGTGGCCAGCATCCAGACCGCCGAACTGTTGCCGCAGCCGGGGTACTGGACGCACGCCGGCAAGCAGGTCCTGGTCGGCAGCAAGGCCTTGGCCAAGGCGATCGAGGACCGCCGCAAGGCATGGAAGGCCAAGCACCCGGACGCGAAGGAATGGGAAGGCGCGTTCCCGTACAAGACCCGCGTGGTCGTGCGGCGCGACGGCCAGAAGGTGCCACAGGTGCTGCGCGTGCGCTTCGCCGACGGCAGCAAGCGCGACCTGCCAGTGACGGCCAGCGGGAGCTGGCAGCGCTTCGAGTTCGTGACCGCGTCCAAGGCGGTATCCGCGCAACTGGATCCGGACGACCTGATCCGCACCGACCTGTCCGAGCTCAACGACAGCCGCACCGTCGAGGCCGATGGCAGCGCCGCGCGTCGCTGGTTCGGCGACTTCACCTCGCTCCTGCAGTCGCTGTTCGCGCTGCTGTCCTTCGTCTGAGGCGCCGACCATGTCCACCACCCAACCGACTTCGCTCTCCGTCCGCTCCGCCCTTGGCGAAGGCTTGCGCGGTGCCATGCAGTGGCGCCTGTGGCTGCTGTGGATCGGGGCCAGCCTCGCCTGCGCGCTGATCGCTGCCCTGCCCGCCTGGAACTGGCTGGCCGACGGCCTCAACCATTCGGTGCAGGCCAAGGCGATCGCCAGCGGCCAGGCCCCGATCCCGCTGCTCGACCTGCTGATGTCGCGCACCGCGCCGCTCGGCGTGCTAGGCGAAAGCACCACCGTCGCCGCGGTCCTGATGCTGCTGCTCTCGCCGCTGCTGGCCGGCGCCACCCTCGCCGCGATCCGTTCGCGTACGCGCCCCGGCTTCGGCGACCTGCTGCGCGGCGCCATGGCCGAGTACGGGCCGCTGCTGCGGATGTTGCTGTGGTCGGCGATCCCGCTGGGCCTCGCCCTGTTGGTGATGTCGGTGATCATCGGCGCCAACGAAAGTGCGCATGAACACGCGATCGAAGCCTCCGCGGTGACGACCGGCCGCAACATCGCCTTCGTCGTGGGCGGTGTGCTGTTCGTGCTGGCCCACGCCAGCCTGGAAGCCGGGCGCGGCTGGCTGGCCACCGACGGTCGCCTGCGATCTGCCCTCAAGGCCTGGTGGCGTGGCCTCAAGCTGCTGGCCCGGCGCCCCATCGCCGTGTTGCTGGCCTGGCTGGTGACCACGGCGCTGGGCCTCGCGCTGGCCCTGCTCTTCGCCTGGCTGCGCCAGTTCGCCGGCGGCGCCGGCATCGGCGGCTTCCTGCTGGCGATGCTGCTGGGTTGCGGCATCGCCGCAGGACTCGCCTGGGGCCGCATCGCCCGCCTGTACGCCATGTCCGCGCTGGCCGCGGACCAGCACGCGCGCCGCTGATCCCGCGCCTGCCACCTGCCCGGGTCCGCCCGGGCAGGCCGTTCGGTTAAGATTGTCCACGAGCCAACCAGGGGGAACGGCGTGGCCTTCTTCGATCTTTTCAAGCGCAAGCCGGCCGCCAAGCCGGCCAGCAAGCCATTGGTGTTGCCGCCCGGGCTGGTGCCGAACCAAGCGCCCGCATCCGTGCCCGCCGCCGCACCTGCGGCGCGCGAACCCGCGATCCCGGCGCCGGTCGAGTTCCCCGCCGAAGTCGATACCGAAGTCGCTCCAACTGTCGCGGAACCCGCCCAGCCCGAGCACGACGGCCCCGAACGTCGCGAACGAAGCCGCCGCCACGCCCGGCCCGGCACCCGCGTGCTGGTGATCGACGACTCGCCGACGATCGTCGCCCTGCTCAAGCGCATGCTGCAGCAGAACCAACTGGTGGTCCTGGAGGCCTTCGACGCCGAAAGCGGCATCGAGATCGCCCGCCGCGAAGTGCCCGACCTCATCTTCCTGGACATCGTCCTGCCCGGGATGGACGGCTTCAACGCCCTGCGCACCCTGCGCCGCGACCCGATCACCAAGCACCTGCCGATCATCATGATCAGCGGCAACGCACAGGCGACCGAACAGTTCTACGTGCAGCGCATCGGCGCCGACGACTTCATGAAGAAGCCGTTCTCGCGCGCCGAAGTCTTCATCCGCATCGAAGCCCTGCTGGACGAGGACCACATCCCCCGCCACGCCAGCAAGCCCGGCACCCGTGCCGAAGCCGCGGCGGCCGGGGGCGATGCCTGACGGCCGGAGACGGGTTACTTCACCGGGGCCAGGCGCAGGTCCTGGAAGTCGAAGCTGAAGTCGGTCAGCGGCGAGATCGGTTCCATCCGCAGTTCGCGGATGCGGCCGTCGGGGTCCAGGCTGAAGTTGACGAAGGCATCGGCGTTCAGGCCGCGGTCGCGCCAGCGCACGATGAAGCTGTCGTGCTGCCAGTGTTCGATGTCGCCCAGCAGTTCCGTGGTCTTCGTGAACTGCATCTCCAGTCCCTTCGCGCCCTGGCGGATGAGCACGTCGCCGTACCAGGGATCGCGGTAGGTGCCGGCGTAGTTCGCCAGCGCCAGTGACGGTTTGGATGTCGCGTCGCGCGCCGCGACATGCTTCTTCCAGTCCTCGTCGGCATTGCCTTGCGCACGGGCGAACGACTCCCCGTAGGCCTGCAGCCAGTCATTGCCGCTGCGGCCCAGCATCATGTCCAGCGCTTCGTAAGTGATCGCGTGGAAGGCCTGGCCGACCTCGCCGCTGGTGAGCACGACCACGCCGAGCTTCTCGCCGGGCACCAGGGTCAGCCGCGACACCTGCCCCGGCCAGCCGCCGGTGTGCCAGACCAGCCGCTCGCCGGCGTAATCGGACAGGTTCCAGCCCTGTCCGTAACCCATGAAATTCGGGGTCATCGCGGCCAGGCCGGGCACCGAGGACTTGCCGACCGGGATCGGGGTCAGCACCGTCCACATCTCGCGCTGGCGCGCGTCGGAAAACAGGCGTTTCGCCGCATCGCCACTGCCCGCGTAAACACCACCCGCGAGTTGCACGTTCATCCACTTCGACAGGTCATGCACGCTGGAATACAGGCCGCCCGCGCCTGACACATTGCGCCAGCTGGTCACGCCGACCGGGCGCAGGTCCTTGAAATCGAACTTGGCGTGGCCGGTCGCCACGTTGTCGCCAGGCTTGAGGTCGTCGCTGTTGTAGCGGGTCTCGGCCATGCCCAACGGCTGGAAGATGCGGCGGTCGAGGAACTGCTTGTACGGCATGCCGGAGGCTTCTTCGATGACCAGCTGCGCCACGCCGAACAGGATGTTGTCGTAGGCGTACTGCTCTCGGAATCCGCCGGTGAGCGGCACGTCTTTCAAGCGCTCGGCGACTTCCCGCGTGGTGTAGCTCGTGGTCGGCCAGTACAGCAGGTCGCCCGCGCCCAGGCTCAGGCCGCTGCGATGCGCCAGCAGGTCGCGGATGCGCATCTCGCGGGTCACGTAGGGATCGCTCATGCGGAACCAGGGCAAGTGGTCGATGACGCGGTCGCTGGTCTTCAGCTTGCCCTCGTCCTGCAGCATGTTCAGCGCCGCCGCGGTGAACGCCTTGGTGTTGGACGCGATGGCGAACATGGTGTGCGCGTCGACCTTCACGGGTTCGCCGAGCTTGCGCACGCCGTAGCCGCGCTCCAGCACGACTTGCCCGTCCTTGACGATGGCCACCGCCACGCCGGGCACGTCGAACTGCTTCTGCACCGCAGCGACGAAGGCATCGAAGCGCGCCATCCGTGCCGCATCCGGCAGCGGCGCAGCCAGCGGCACCATGGTGTCGTCGATGCGGATCGGTGGCGGCGACTGCTGCGCCTGCACGGGCGCACCGGCAAGTGCGACGGCCAGGGCGACGACGATCGGAAGCAGGCGCATGCGGAATCCTTCGTTGGCGACCCGCCGAGTATCGCCAGCACGGCGGGCGGCGTCGATGGCCACAGGTCACGCCTGCCGGCATCGGCCCAGCGATGTACGCTCGCACGTCCCGTCCGTGGAGCACCGCCATGTCCCAGCCCGCGAACACCAGGGCCTCCATCATTCCCTGCCTGCGCTACCGCAATGCGCTGGGCATGATCGAGTGGCTGTGCGAGGCGTTCGGGTTCGAACGACACGCGGTGTATGCCGAGGGCGACACCGTCCATCACGCGCAGCTGGTGTATGGCAACGGGATGGTGATGCTCGGCTCGACCAGCAACGCCGGCGAATGGGGCAAGGCAATCGTGCAGCCCGACGAGATCGGCGGCCGCGAAACCCAGAGCGCCTGCGTGATCGTGGCCGATGCCGATGCGCATTACGCCCGTGCAGTCGCGGCAGGCGCAACCATCGTCATCGACATCGCCGACCAGCCGTACGGCGGACGTGGGTATGCGTGCAAGGATCCGGAAGGGCATTACTGGTGGTTCGGCAGCTACGATCCGTGGGCGGAACAGTCGCCGTCATGAGCCTGTTCCCGGATACCGACGACTGGACCTCGCAACGGGTTGGCGCCGTCGATGGCATCCGGTGCGGCATCGGCGGCTGGACGTATGCGCCGTGGCGCGACAACTTCTATCCCAAGGGCCTGGTCCAGCGCCGCGAGCTGGAATACGCCAGCCGGCACCTGAGCTGCATCGAGATCAACGGCACCTACTACGGCGCGCAGAAACCCGCGACGTATGCGAAATGGCGTGACGAAACGCCGGACGGCTTCGTCTTCTCGGTGAAGGCACCGATGCGGATCATGCAGTCGAAGGCATTGGCCAGGACCGGTCCGCAAGTCGAGGATTTCATCGGTGGCATCGGCACCCTGGGCGACAGGCTGGGCCCGCTGCTGTGGCAGTTCGATGCCGGGCTCACGCTGCAGCGCGATGCGTTCGAAGCCTTCTGCGACCTGCTGCCACGCACGGTCGAGGGTCGTGCGTTGCGGCATGTCCTCGACGTGCGCGATGCGGCCTTCATCGATGCCGATTTCATTGCGCTTGCGCGCAAGCATGGTTTCGCCACGGTGTTCACCGACTCGCCGGAACATCCCTCGTTCGCCGACGTCACCGCGGAGTTCGTCTACGCGCGGCTGATGCGTTCGCGCAGCGACATCGCCACCGGCTACCCGCTTGGCGAACTCGAGGGCTGGGCCGCACGCGCACGCCTGTGGGCAAGCGGCGGCGAGCCTGGCGACCTGCCGAAGATCACCGACGCAGTGCCGACGCACGAACCGCGCGACGTCTTCATCCAGTTCATCAGTGCGGCCAAGGAACGCAACCCGGCGGCGGCGATGGCGTTGACCGCACTGCTCGCGCGGGGCTGATCCCTGCCGGAGGGCATGTGCCGTCCGGCACTTCGCCCCCGGTCGGTGGCGGCGGCATCGTCTGCGGCATGGACACGCATCGACCCAGGTACGCCCGGCTGCAGCAGCGGATCGCCGGCCTCTTCAACCTCCGGCGCGGCGAGCTGGCGCCCGTGCTGGTCGCCGGGCTGTTCTTCTTCTGCATCCTGACCGCGCTGCAGATGCTGCGGCCGGCGCGCGACGCACTGGGCATGGAACGCGGCATCGAGAGCATCCGCTGGCTGTTCATCGGCACCGCCGTGGTCACGCTGCTGGTGAACCCGCTGTTCGGCTGGCTGGTGAGCCGCCTCAGGCGCCTGCAGTTCATCAGCGCGACCTATGGCTTCTTCGCGCTGAGTCTGGCCGGGTTCTGGGGCTTGCTGGTGTTCGCACCGGGCGCCGTCGGCGCACGCAGCGGGCAGGTGTTCTATGTCTGGTTCAGCGTGTTCAACCTGTTCGTGACCATGGTGTTCTGGGCCCTGCTGGCCGATCGCTTCAGCAGCGAACAGGGCAAGCGCCTGTTCGCGCTGATCGCGGTTGGCGGCACGTTGGGTGCGATCTTCGGGCCCTGGCTCGCATCGCAGCTTTCCGAGCCGCTGGGTACGCCTGCGCTGTTGCTGGTCGCGGCGGGCTTCCTGTTGCTGGGCATCGCGCTGGCCTGGTGGCTGGTGCGGATCGCCGGCGACCGCGCCACCACCCCGACGCAGGTGGACGACGTGCGCGACGGCGAACAGCGCATCGGCGGCAGCGCCTGGGCCGGGTTGCGCGCGGTGTTTTCATCGCCTTATCTGTTGGGCATCGCCGGCTATGTGCTGGCGATGACCATCGTCGCCACCTTCGTCTACTTCACCCGCCTGCAGATGGTCGCCGCCGCGGAGAGCGACCTCGACGCGCGCACCGGCTTGCTGGCCAGCATCGACATGTGGACGCAGGTCGCGGTGCTGCTGTTGCAGCTGACCCTGACCGGCCACGTCATCCGCCGCTTCGGCCTGGCGTTCGCGCTGGCGTTGCTGCCGATCGCCAACGCGCTGGGCTTCATCGGCCTGGCGATCTTCGGGTCGTTCGCCGCGCTGGTGCTGCTGGAAGCGCTGAACAAGGCGGTGCAACGCGGCCTCACCCGCCCCGCGCGCGAGGCGCTGTTCACCGTGATCAGCCGCGAGGACAAGTACAAGGCCAAGGCGGTCATCGACACCTTCGTCTATCGCGGCGGCGACGTGGCGGGTGCGCAGGTGGAGGGCCTGCTTGGTCGGCTGGGCATGGCACTGGGCGGGCTGGTCACCGTGGTGGTGCCGCTGGCGCTGGCCTGGGCGATGCTGGGGCTCTGGCTAGGGCGGGCTCAGGGGCGCAAGGCGACCAGCGAGCAGAAAATGGGGTCAGAGTAGATTTTGCGAGGATGAATTTCCGCTACTCATGCATCTCGCCCGCAAAACTCTACTCTGACCCCATTTTCCTCTTCGATGCCTTCCGCTTCTTCGGCTTCGCCTTGGGCTTGCGCAACGCCGCCTCCCACGCCCGCTGCGCCCAAGGCCTGAACTCCTGCGGCGAATCCAGCGCTTCGTCCGGCACGGTCCAGTAACTCATCGGCACGCGCTTGCCCTGTGCTTCGTACACGAAGGGCGCGCAGCCTTCGGCCTCGAACGCGGCGCGGGTCTGGTCGTCGACCTTGAGGTAGAGGAGTTCATCGATGACGATGGCGATGATGACCCCATCGCGATAGACGCCATGCCCACCGAACATCGCGCGCGTCGTGACCGGCGCGAACGCCGAGAACAGGTCGTGCAGGTAATCGAGGTACTCGCGGCCCATGGCATCGCCTCCGTGCGGCGATAATGCGCGCATGAGCAACCGCGACACCACCCGCGCCCTGTGGCAGATCCATCTTTGCGTGCTGCTGTGGGGCTTCACCGCCATCCTGGGCAAGCTGATCACCCTGCCCGCCCTGCCGCTGGTGTGGTGGCGGATGCTGATCGTGGTGGCCGCGCTGGCGCTGCTGCCGCGGGTCTGGCGCGGGGTGCGGGCGATGCCGCTGCGCACCCGCTGGGCGTATGCGGGGATCGGCGCGCTGGTCGCGTTGCACTGGCTGACCTTCTACGGCGCAATCAAGTTGTCGAATGCTTCGGTGGCGGCAACCTGCATCGCCTTCGCCACGCCGATGACGGCGTTGGTCGAGCCGCTGCTGACCCGGCAACGCTTCCAGCCGCGCGACCTGCTGCTCGGCGTGGCCTCGCTGCCGGGGATCTGGCTGGTAGTCGGCGGGGTGCCCGCGGGCATGCATGCCGGGATCGTGGCCGGGGTGGTCTCCGCGCTGTTCGTCGCCCTGTTCGGCACGCTCAACAAGCGCATGGTCGATGGCGGCGATGCGCTGACCGTCACCGCACTGGAACTCGGCGCGGGCACATTGACGCTGACCCTGCTGGCACCGGTGATGCCGCTGCTGGTGCCCGCCTTCGCCGGCCCGTTGCTGGTGCTGCCCACCGGGATGGATGCATTCTGGCTGGTGCTGCTGGCGCTGGCCTGCACGCTGTTCCCGTTCGCGCTGTGCCTGGTCGCGCTGCGGCACCTGTCCGCCTTCACCGCGCAGCTGTCGGTGAACCTGGAGCCGATCTACGCCATCGTGCTGGCCGCGATCCTGTTCGGCGAGCAGCAGGAACTCGGCGGCAAGTTCTACGCCGGCGTGGCGATCATCCTCG
>Ga0209174_10001664_pt1 | contig 15507 bp, 9 predicted proteins | sample JI91814BDNA_FD_187505 | JGI IMG/M metagenome (GOLD analysis project Ga0209174, IMG submission 187505) | Wastewater effluent complex algal communities from Wisconsin, to seasonally profile nutrient transformation and Carbon sequestration -... | ecosystem: Engineered > WWTP > Effluent > Algae...
CCTGGTGCTCTTCGCCGGGCATGCCGTGGCGCAAACGCCACAACGCGTCTTCATCGTCGGCGACTCCACCGCCAGCGAATACGGCCCGGAGCGCGCGCCGCGCCAGGGCTGGGGCATGCAATTGCAATCCTTCCTCGATCCCGCCGCATGGCAGGTGCGCAACCACGCGCAATCCGGGCGCAGCGCGCGCAGCTTCATCGATGAAGGCTGGCTCAAACCGGTCGAGAAAGACCTGGCCCGCGGCGATGTGCTGCTGATCCAGTTCGGCCACAACGACGAGAAGGCCGAAGACCCGACCCGCTACAACGAGCCCGCGCAGGCGTATCCGCAGTGGCTGATGCGCTACGTCGCGCTGGCGCGCGGCAAGGGCGCCACGCCGATCCTCATCACCCCTCTGGCGCGGCGCAAGTTCGAGCGCGGGAGCAAGATCGACCAGTTGCTGGACACGCATGGCGCTTATTCGATCGCGGTGCGCACGCTGGCGACGCGCGAGCAGATCGGGTTGATCGATCTCGATGCACTCAGCACCGCGTGGTTGCGCGCGCTCGGCGACGAAGCCTCGAAGCCGTTCTACATGCACGTGCCCGAGCAGGACCTCGTCGACGACACCCACCTGCAGGCGCGTGGTGCGACCGCCGTGGCCTGCCTGGTCGTGGGCGGTTGGAAAGCGCTCGATCCCGCGCTGGCCAAGACCGTGGTGCGCGATACCGACTGCGGCGCGCGCGACACCGCGCTGGCCGATCGCGCCGCGCAGGCGCATCCCTCGCAGGTGGTACGCGAAGCTGACCTGGCCCGCCTGCAGCCCGGCCCGCATGGCGGCGCCGGCACCACCACCGCGTATCCGTTCTTCGCCGACGCGCCCGGCCTGTCGTTCTTCTTCCGCAAGCGCGTGCTGCACAAGGGCGCCGGCATCGGCCTGCACCAGCACGACAAGGACGAGGTGTACTACGTCGTCAGCGGCAAGGGCCGCTACATCATCGATGGCAGCATCCGCGAGGTTGGCCCGGGCGACGCCATGCTCACCCGCACCGGCAGTACCCATTCGCTGATGCAGGACGGCGACGACGACCTGGTGATCCTGCTCGCGTACCCGAAGGCCGAGGACTGACGGTCACTGCGTGGCGGCGTCGAGCGCCGCCTTCTCCTTCGCGGCCGCGTCCTCGGTCTTCGCCACCGCAGCGCGCGCGCTGTCCTTGTAGGCATCGGCTGCCTGCACGACCGCGGCGGCCTGGGGTTCGGGGCGACGCTCCTCTTCCGGCGGCTTCGGCGGCGAGCATCCTGCCAGCGCGATGACCAGCAGGCAGGCAAGTGGCGACGCGATGCGCATGACAGGCTCCAGCGGTTCGGACGTGGCCTATCCTACGCCCGACCCCGACACACGGAGCCGCGCATGGCATCGCACCGCTGGACCCTGGACGGACAACGCGCGCTGGTGACCGGCGCCAGTGCCGGCATCGGCCTGGCCATCTGCCGCGAGCTGCTGGGCCTCGGCGCGCAGGTGCTGATGGTCGCGCGCGACGCCGACATGCTCGAGCAGGCGCGCGCCGAACTGGAAGACGAGTTCCCCGGCCCCGAGGACGCGGTGTTGGCGCTTCCGGCCGATGTCACCGACGAAGAACAGCGCGCCGAGATCCTGGACTGGGCCAGCGACCAGGGCGGCCTGCACCTGCTGGTCAACAATGCCGGCGGCAACGTCACCCGGCCGGTGCTCGACTACGGCGAAGACCAGTGGCGCGGCATCTTCGAGGTCAACCTGTTCTCCGCGTTCGAACTCTGCCGCGGCGCGTATCCGTTGCTGGCGAAACACGCGTCATCGGCCATCGTGAACGTCGGCAGCGTGTCCGGCATCACCCATGTGCGCAGCGGCGCGCCCTACGGCATGAGCAAGGCCGCGCTGCACCAGATGACCCGCAACCTGGCGGTGGAGTGGGCGGAAGACGGGGTTCGGGTGAATTCGGTGGCGCCGTGGTACATCCGCACCCGCCGCACCAGCAGCAAGCTGGCCGATCCCGACTACCTCGACGAAGTCCTGCTGCGCACGCCGCTCGGCCGCGTCGGCGAACCCGAGGAAGTGGCGGCGGCGGTGGCGTTCCTGTGCATGCCGGCGTCGAGCTACATCACCGGCGAATGCATCGCGGTGGACGGCGGGTTCCTGCGCTACGGGTTCTGACGGCCTGGCCCCGCCAGGCATGTCGCGCCTGCATCGATGCGCAAAAAAAACCGGCCCCTCGCGGGGCCGGTCGACGTACATCATGCGACTTCGATCCGTGGATCAGAAGTCGTAGCGAACCGAGAAGCGGAAGCTGCGCGGTGCGGAGAAGTACAGCTCCTGGCCGTAGCGCGGATTCACGGTGGTGCGGCTGCTGGCCGAACGCTCGTAGTAGCCGGTCGCGGTCTGCTTGTTGAGCAGGTTCAGCACATCCATGGAAAGGGTCAGGCCGTCCAGCCAGTTGGGCGTGTAGGACACGTTGGCATTGAACGTCGCCGTCCACGGCGTCTCGCCCACGCTGCCGCGCGGCGAGAACACATAGTCCGCATTCGGGGTCACGTTGGGATTGTTGACCGCGGTTTGCGCACCCGGCACGCCGCAGTAGCTGTAGTAGGCGTTGTTGTACAGGCCCGGCTTCGCGTACGGCCAGTAGCTGTAGCAGCTGCGCGGACGGCCGCTCTGCACGATGGCGGAACCACCCACGCGCCACTCCTCCGAGAAGCGATAGGTGCCGATCATCTTGATCTGGTGCGTGCGGTTGTTCGGCAGCGAGCCGTTCACGCCGAACATCAGTTCCGGCAGGTCCCAGTCCTGGGTCACCGAGACATCGCCCTGGCCGCCCGCACCGGTGTCGACCGAAGAGTTCAGCTGGCCTTCCGCGTTACCCCAGTTGTGCGACAGGGTGTAGTCGATCTTGCCGAAGAAGTCGCCCTTGCGGTACTGCGCGTACATGTCCAACGCCAGGTACTTGCGCTTCAGCTTCGGGAACGCGGTGCCGAAATCGACCGCGAAGTCGTGCGTCACTGCCACCAGGTTGCCGGTGCCGTCGTCTTCATAGAAGGTCGCGACGTTCGTGCCCGCGTTGAAGATGAAGCATTCGGTGGGGCAGATGTCGTCGATGGCGTTCTTGAGGTCGCGATAGGTGGCCTTGGCACCCCATGAGAACGAGTCGGTTTCGGTTCGCTCCATGCCGACGAGGAACTCGTCCTGGTAATGCGGCTTCAGGTCGATCTGGGCGATCGTGCGTGGATCCTTCGGGTAGCCGCATTCCACGTTGGACGACATGCCGCCATTGGCGCAGGTGTACGGGCTGTTGGCATTGGTGTACGGAATGGCGGTCAGGCCGGTCGGCGTGCCGTCGGCCGCGATGCCGGTATAGGTGAAGTACTGGGCGGAACTCAAGGACGGGTTGGAGCCGCGCACCGACACGTTGTTCGGCAGGGCCAGGTGGTAGCGACCGACGTTGCCGAATACCTTGAACGAAGAATCGCCATTCACGTCCCAGCTGAAGCCGATGCGAGGCGCCCAGTTGTTCTTCTGCTCCACATAGGCTTCGCCATTGCCGTTGTAGTTGGTGAAGCCGTCGTTGCGCAGCCCCAGGCTCAACAGGATGTTGTCGGTGATGTGCCAGCGGTCTTCGATGAACAGCGCCTTCTGCTTGACGGTCGTGCCGCCACCGTGCTCGGAATAGTTCTTTGTTACGTAGTAGCCGTTGGCACCCAGACCGCCACCGGAAGCAGGTGAGCCGACATAGTGGCTGGCATCAAGCGCGGCGTTCGGGTTGCTGGCAAGGCCGTAGGACCAGTAGTAGCCGGTCGGACCCACGACGTTATCGCCGCGGTAGGAGAAGGCCTCGAAGTAGTCGTAACCCGCGCGCAACTCGTGGTCGCCGATGGAGTAGTTGATGTCGAAACGGCGTGCCTTGGTTTCGTCCAGACCGTCGTAGTTGTAGGTCGGCCCGAACTTCTGCGGGTTGCTGATGCCGGCAAACGCCGTGGGCACCACCGTTGGGGAAATGCTGACGTACGTCTTGCTCGGATCGTAGCCGTCCAGCGGGTTGGCCAGGGTGTCGATCTTCTGTTGGCCGAACATGGCCGAAACGCTCAGGTTGTCGGTCAGGTAGCCGGTGTACTTGCCGATGTACAGGCGTGTCTTCGATTCCGTCTTGTTGGTGTTGAACAGGACATTGTCGCGCTCGTTGGTGTCGTAGTTGTAGCCGTAGTACTCGGACTCGAACTTGTTGTTGTCTTGCACACCGGTAAATTCGATGATGTGGTCGTCGTTGATGTTCCAGTCGAGCTTGACCGTCCAGCGCGGGTCGGTGGATTCGTTGACACCCCATGCTTGCGCGCGGCTCGTGGCGCTGAGTGCCGGCAGGCCCGCAGCAGTCTTCCCAAGCAGGTTGGCCGAATAGCGGGAAGATTCACTGTCGGTCTTTGACCGCTCGGCGTTCGCATAGATGAACAACCGGTCCTTGATGATCGGGCCGCCGATGTAGAAGCCGTAGACCTGGGTCCCGGACTTGTTGAAGCGATTCAGGTCGTACAGCTTGCCGTCGGTCCAGTTCGCCGGATTGTTGCCGGCAGTGGTGTTGTAATGGGTCGTGGCATTCCAGAAGCCCGTTTCCGGGTAATAAATGTCCTTGTAGTCGCTGCGTAGCGAGGCAGGCGTGTAGATGGCGTACACGCCACCCTTCCACTCGTTGGTGCCGCGCTTGGTGACCAGGCTGATCACACCGCCGGTGCTGCGGCCGAATTCGGCGCCGTAGCCACCCAGCAACACCTGCTGCTGGGCAATGGAATCGAAGCCCAGGGTCGTGGAACCGATATTGGTGAGCGGATTGGTGACCGGGAAACCGTTGATGTAGTAGGCGTTCTCGGACGCGGCTGCGCCACCGAAGCTGCCCACGTTGGAGGAACGGCTGTTGTAGGCGGTGGAATTGATCACGCCAGGCGCCAGCAGGGCCACGGCGTTGATGTCGCGCGCCACCGCGATTTCCTGGAGCTGCTCGGCGGTGAACACCGTGCGGCTGTCGGTCTGGGAGACGTCGATCACCGGAACCGAGCTGGCGTTCACCGTGACGGTGCCGAGCGTGGTCGTGGCGTCGCCGAAGTCGACCTGGGCGCCCGAGGACACCAGCACGGTGACGTCGCGGGCGTCGCCGCCGGCCGTGACCTTGTAGCGACCCGCGGGCAGGGAGGGTGCGCTGTAGCGGCCGTTGGCATCCGCGGTGACGGTGCGGGTCAACCCGGTTTCGCTGACGATGGTGACGGTCTGGCCGGCATCGGCCTTGCCGTAGATGGCGCCGGACGTGCTTTGTGCCTGGACGCCGCCGGCGAAGCACATGCCGAGCGCGACGGTCAGTGCGCTCCGCTTCAAGCCCGTGGCGAAATTCTTAGAAGCCATTGTTGTGGATCCCCATGAGAAATAATCGGAAAAGAACGCCCCTGCGCCTGACCTGAATCGGCCATGACTGGCGGACTATAGGTTCTGCACAATTCCTTAACAAGTGCGGCGCCCTCGACCTCCGCGGTCGCCGCACCGAGCGTTGACTTGGGCGTTCGAGTGAGGCCAGCTGCAGGGAGCCGCCTTGCCGATCGTTGCAACCGGGCCCCGGGTCGCGAGGTTCGGGTTGCGCGGCGTTCTCGGGGCGGCCTTGTCTTGCCTTGAAGAAGCGGCAGACGCGCAATGCAGGAAAGCAGATGTCCATCGCGCCGGGTTGTTGCTGACGGGCGCACGCATTCGCGCCGGCAATGCGTCGCGTGGGTTCCCGGTTCGGGGCACCGGAGCCCGGCATGGGTATCGACAGCCCCGATGCTCTCGTCATCGCCGTCAGACAAGGGCGGATGCCTGGCCAGGCCCGACGTCGCGCTTCTCCCGTCCCTGAAGGCAGCAACCACCAAGTCCCACCCGGCCTGCCACATGACAGATCGGCCAGAGGGTGCTCCAATCCGCCTGCTGTCCTGCCAACCACTGGGAGAAATCGAAATGGCAACGAAGAAAGCGGCCCCGGCCAAGAAAGCCGCAGCGAAACCCGCTGCACCGAAACCGATCAAGGAAGCCATGACCAAGTCGGGTCTGGTGGCGCACATCGCGGAAGTCAGCGAGGTTGCGGCCAAGGACGTGCGCGCCGTGATGGCCGCGCTGGAAGGCGCGATCCACGGTTCCGTCAGCAAGAAGGGCGCCGGCGAGTTCGTGCTGCCGGGCCTGCTCAAGATCACTTCGGTGAAGGTCGCGGCCAAGCCGAAGCGCAAGGGCATCAACCCCTTCACCAAGGAAGAAGTCTGGTTCGCCGCCAAGCCGGCATCGACCAAGCTGAAGGTGCGTCCGCTGAAGAAGCTCAAGGACGCGGCGCTCTGATCGTTCCACCGATACGCCGTCGATGACGGTTCGCGCGGCGTTGGGCACGGTTGCCCAACGCCGCGCCCTCGGTCGCCGGCTCCAGCTCGTCCCCGGCCGGCACGCGCGTCGCACGATGCGCCGTTGATCCAGGATTTGCCCGCTCCGCATGCATGCCATCGAGCCCCTGGGCCGCGCGGACCGGGTGCTATGCTCGCCGCGACCTCACGAGGCCTGACGGGCAAGCAGCATGCGCAAGCCACGTGCCCGACCCGCCACCATCGCCTGCGTTTCCGGCGTCCGCCTGCAGGCAGGCGCATGAGCCGGACGCCCGCCGGACAGTCGGTGCGCTTCGCCATCGGCATCACCGGCCACCGCGTGTCGAACCCGGCGCTGGCTGCCAATGCAACGCAGGTCGCGGCGACGCTTGCAGGGATCTTCGCGGAGATCGAATCGGCCATTGCCGCCGAACGGGTCGCCACGCCGCTGCTGGAACCGCAGCCGACGCGCTTGCACACCCTCCTCTCCGCCGGTGCCGACCAGCTGGCGGCCTCGGCGGCGCACGCGCTGGGGTGGGAGCTGGTCGCGCCGCTGCCGTTCGGACAGGCGCTCAATGTCGCGATCAACGCGCAGCCGCGCACCCACGCCGATGCCGTGGCCTTGCTTGCCGGAGGCGACGCCGCTGATGCCGACGTGCAGGCGCGTGCGCAGGACATCCGCCGCTGGAGCGCGCGGGCCAGGCTGTTCCAACTGGCCGACCGCGACGCCGAGATCGCCGCGCTGTTCGAGGCCACGCTGGCGTCGCCGGACGATGCCACGCAAGCGCGGCATTTCCACGCGGCGGTGGCGGCGCAGGCGGCACTGTCCGGGCGGATCATCGTCGAGCAGTCGGACCTGCTGGTCGGCGTGTGGAACAACGGCAGCCGCGATTCCGTTGGCGGCACCGGCCACACCATCGTGCGTGCGCTCGAACTGGGCACGCCGGTGCTGCTGATCGACCCGGCGCGACCCCGCCACTGGTCAATCCTGTCGTCGACCGAGAGCCTGGCCGGCTGGCAGGACCAGCAGGGCCAGGATCGCGAGCGCCTGCAGGCCGTCGTCGGCAACGCGCTGCGCGCACGCGGCGTGGCCCGCTCGCTGGGCGACGAGGCCTGGCACCCACGCGGCACGCGCGCGTCCACCCTGTACCGGCGGATCGAGGCCCTGTTCGGCGGCGAAGCGCATCCGTTGCGTTCGCTGGTGCAGGCCTACGAAGCGCCGGAGCGCATCGCCCGCGGCAGCGGTGCGCCGCTGGTGGAAGCCGCGTCCAGGCTGCCCGGCACCGACCCGGCCTTCGTCGCCGCGGTGGCCCACGACATCCTGCCGGCATTCGCCCGCGCCGATGGCATTTCGGCGCGATTGTCGGACAGCTACCGCAGCGGCATGGTCGCCAACTTCTTGCTGTCCGCGCTCGCGGTGATCGTGGGCGTGGCGTGGTTGCCGCTGGGCATCGACGACGGCAAGTGGCTGTTCGCCCTGGCCGAATTCGGACTGCTTGCGGCGATCCTGGCGGTCACCTGGCTGGGTGGCCGCCGCCGCTTGCACGGGCGCTGGTTCGAGACCCGCCGCGCCGCCGAATACCTGCGGCATGCGCCGATCCTGCTGCTGGTCGGCGTGGCCCGGCCGCCCAGCCACTGGCCGCGTGCGACCGGCACCGAGTGGCCGGAATACGCCGCGCGCCATGCGATGCGCGCACCGGGGCTGCCGGCGATGGCGGTGACCCGGCCGTTCCTGCGCGCCGCGTTGCACGGCCTGCTGGCGCCGCACGTCGCCGACCAGCGGGCCTACCACCACGCCAAGGCGCGCCGCCTGGAAACCGTCGACCGCCACCTCGACCGGCTGGCCGAAACGCTGTTCAAGATCGCGGTGGCGTCGGTCGCGACCTGGTTGCTGATGAAAGCCGGCGCGGCGTTGCACCTGCTGCCCGGCGACCTGCCGCACGCCACCTCGAAGGCGTTCGCGTTCCTCGGCATCGCGCTGCCCACCCTGGGCGCCAGCATCGCCGGCATCCGTTACTTCGGCGACTTCGAGCGCTTCGCGGCGATCTCCGAAGTCACTGCCGGCAAGCTGGCGCAGGTGGAAGTGCGGATCGCGCAACTGCTAGCCGGGCCGGACAGCGCGATCGATTACGAAGGCGTGTCCCGGCTGGCGCACGGCATCGACGGCATCGTCGTCGACGAGATCGAAAGCTGGCAGGCCGTGTTCAGCGGCAAACCGATCGCGTTGCCGGCATGAGCACCAGGACGCCAGCCGCAGTCGATGGTGAGCCTGGCGGCCCGACGCCAACGCATACCGTGTTCCTCAGTTACTCGCGCGCCGACCGCAAGGGCGCGCTGGCGATCGTGCGCGTGCTCGAGGCCGCCGGCTATGGCGTGTGGTGGGACGGCTTGCTGGAAGGCGGGGAACGCTTCTCGCGCACGACCGAGGCCGCGCTGGCCGGTGCGCGCGCCGTGGTGGTGCTGTGGTCGAAGACCTCGGCTGGATCGCACTGGGTGCACGACGAGGCCACGCGCGGGCGCGAAAGCGGGCGGCTGGTGCCGTTGTCGCTGGACGGCAGCCTGCCGCCGCTGGGCTTCGGCCAATTCCAGTCGATCGACGTCTCGCATGCCTTGGGCAAGCCAGGCAGCGAACCGATGCGCAAGCTGCTGCGCGCGGTCGCCGCGCTGCATGAAGGTCCAGCGCCCGCGTTGCCCGTGCCGCGTGCCGAGCTGGCCTCGCCGACGCGCCGGCGCATCGTGGTCGCCGCCGGGCTGGCGGTGGTCGCGGCCGGCAGCGGCGTGTTGCTGTGGCGCGCGCGCGATGCCGGCACGGCCGCGCGAGGCACGGATGCGGCCGGTGGCGAGCGTCGCATCGCGGTGCTGCCGTTCGAGAATCTCAGCGGCGATCCCGAGCAACGCTATTTCTCCGATGGCCTGACCTCGGAAATCCGCGCGCAGCTGTCGCGCAATGTGCAGCTGCAGATCGCCGGGCAGACCTCGTCCACCAAGGCAGGGGAAGGGCAGGGCGACCCGCGCGATGTCGCCCGCGCGCTCGGCGTGGATTTCCTGCTCGGCGGCAATGTGCAGAAGGCCGGCGGCCGGGTGAAGGTCGCCGCCGAACTCACCGATGGCGCCACCGGCCTGAGCCGTTGGGTCAATACCTGGGAGCGCCCGCTGTCCGACATCTTCGCGGTGCAGGCGGAGATCGGCGCCGCGGTCGCCACGGCACTCTCCGCGGCGATCGACGGCAAGGCCGCCACTGCCGGCGCGCAGGTGGGCGGCACCGCGAATGTCGAAGCCTTCGATGCGTTCCTGCATGGCCGCGCGCTGTACGAGGCCGGCATCGACGAGGACAGCGATCGCCGCGCGCTGGACTGGTTCGACCGCGCGATCGCGCTCGACGCGCGCTATGCCGGCGCGCATGCGGCGCGTGCGCGCGCCCTGGTGGTGATCGGCAACCTGTATGCCGGCCACGACGAACGCGTGCGTGCCTACGACGACGCGGCCGCCGCGGCGCGCACCGCGACCACGCTGGCACCGCAGTTCGCCGAAGGCTTCTCCGCGCTGGGCTTCGCCCTGGCCAGCGGCAAGCTGGACATGCGCGGCGCACGCGTGCCGTTCGACCGCTCGCATGCGCTCGCGCCCGGCGATGCCGACGTGCTCAGCCGCTACGCCACCTTCCGCTCCAACCTGCGCGACCACGACCTGGCCACCGGCGTGATCCTGCGCGCGGTCGCGCTCGACCCGCTCAACGCGCGCACGTTCCGCTCGCAGGGCGACATCCGCCACAACGCCGGTGACCACGCTGCGGCGATCGTCGCCTACCGAAAGGCGATCGAACTCAATCCCACCCTGGCCGGCGTCAATGCGTCGATGGGTTTCGCGCAATTGCTGGCCGGCGCCAACGACGAAGCGCGCGCGTCCTTCCAGAAGGAGCGCAGCGCGGTGCGCCGCCTGCCCGGCCTGGCGATCCTGGCCCATCGTGCCGGCGACAAGGCCGACGCCGCGAAGGCGCTCGCGGAACTGGTGGCCGAATACGGCGACAAGAGTCACTACCAGTACGCGCAGGTGCATGCCCAATGGGGCGACATCGACAAGGCGCTGGCGTCGCTGCAGGCGGCCTGGGATCTGCGCGACGGCGGCATGATGCTGATGTACGCTGATCCACTGCTGGCACCGCTGCATCGCACCGATGGCTATCTCGCGCTGGCGAAGGCCGTTGGCTTCATCTGATTCGTTGGGGAACGAAGGGGAAGCACCATGCGCAACACGATCGCGGCCGTCCTCCTGGCCGGGCTGGCCTTTGGACTGGTGGCCTGCAAGAAGCCGGCGGAACCTGCCGCCGAGCCCGCAGCAGCGGCGACCGCAACGGAACCGCAGACCGGTACGGTCGAACGCACGGATCCGGAGCCGCAGACGGGTACCGTCGAACGCACAGGCCCGGAGGAACAGACCGGTACGGTCGAACGCACGGGGCCGGAAGAGCAGACCGGGACGGTCGAGCGCACCGGTCCCGAGGAACAGACCGGCACCGTCGAGCGCACCACGCCGGCCGAACAGTAAGCCACGCGCCCGTCGTCGCGCCGGATCGCCTCAGCGCGATCCGGTCGCGTCGGCCGGCTGCGCCACCCGTTCGACCCTGCCGGATCTCGCCGCGGCCTTCGCCGCGACGATCCAGCCGTCGTAATGCGAGACCCGCGTGTACAGCGCCGGGATGCCGGCGCCGCAACCCTTGCCGTTCGACACCAGGCCGACCAGGCTGCGCCTGCCGCCGTCCTCTTCGCGGGTGAGCGGCCCACCGCTGTCGCCCTGGCAACTGTCCTTGCCGGTTTCGACGCGGCCGTCCGTGGCCAGCGTGCCCGCGCACAGTGAGCCGGGCCCGTAGATCGCCCCGTATTCCTTCACGCACAGTGCGTCCGGCAGGTAGTTCAGGCCCACCTGCTGCAGGTCGGCAGGATTGCGCTGCAGCTGTTTCGCACTGTCGCGGCGACTGACCGCATCGCGCACGTCGCGCCGGCCCATCCAGCCCCAGCCGGTGACGCGCAGGGCTTCGCCGGGATCGAAATCGCGATCGCCGCTTCCCACCAACGGCACCGCAGCCAGCCGCCCGGCGGCTTCGAACGCGGCGATGCGCGGATCCACCACCACCCGCGCCAGTGCGATGTCGTCGTGTTTGGTGTTTTTCCTGTAAGCGCCGTGGATGACCACCGCATCGATCGCGAACAGCCCATCGTCCACGGTGAGGTTCTGCGTACCCAGGCGGACCCGGCGGTCGGTGAGCACATTGCCTTCGCGGCCGTCGAAACCCGGGATGTCGTCGACGCAGTGCGCGGCGGTCAGCACCCAGCCGTCGCCGATCCACGCGCCACCGCATTTGTGCGCAAGCTCGTACGGGTTGCGCTGGGCCAGGAAGATCTTGCAGGCATCGTCATCGGCAAGCGTGGCGTCGTAGGCGCGATCCGCGGCGTCGTACTGCGGCGACGACAGCAACTCGACTTGCCACGGTGCGGAACCGGGTTTCGCCGGTTCGCCACCGACGATGCGTCCGGCCTGCTGCTGGTCGTGGCGTGCGCGACGCGCTTCGCAATCGTTCGTTGTGGTCTTCGCCAGCGGCTTCGCGGTTGCGGATGCCGGCGGCGAGGGCGCCTGCGCACGCTCGCACGCGGCGAATCCGATGCACGACGCGATGCAAACCAGCAACGACGCATGCGGGCGCAATCGATTCATGGGGCAGGCTCCTTGGGCAGGGCAAGCACGCTGGAGATGGTCGCCGACCAGTCGCCGACCGCGGTGACGCCGGCATCGCGGCGGCCTTCTCTGCTGGCGCACAGCAATCGTTCCAGTGGCGAGGTGCAGGCGGCCAGGTCGCGGCTGCCGGTGCCGGCCTGGGCGAGCGCATCCGCGCGCACCGGCGTGGCGCTGGCCAGCACCACGAAACGATAGGCGCCGGGTGTATCGAAGCCCATGCCCGAGCGCCGGTAGGGCTGGTTGGGCGGCAGCGGCCGGTCGAACTCGCCGGGCTTCGGCAGGACCACATCGACCGCATTGCGTGGATCGATTGCCAGCACGTAGACATACGCCGGCACGGTGCCGCGGTTGATCACGGTCGCGGTGATCCGCTCGCCCGGGCCGATCCGGCGCACGCCACCGGCCTGCAAGGGCGGGCAAGCGGTCGGACGGTAGCCATCGGCGGCGATGCAGGTGGCGATCGGGAAGGGGTCGCTGGCGGATGCCGATGCGTTCGTGCGCAATGCCAGCAGTTGCTGCACACGGGCGATCTTGTGCAGGGCCTCGGCCAGGCGATCGGCGAATGCCGGATCGTCCACCCGCCCGAGTTCGGCCAGCAGCAGGCCGTCGTCGGCGCGCAGCGCGACGGCGTCGGGATCGCCGTCCATCGCGACCAGGCGGGTGCTGCCCGTGGCCGCCACGCTGGCGAAACCGGTCGCCTGCACCGCCTTCGCGGCGGCATCGCGCGCCGGGCCGGTGGGCAGGTCGTTGGCAACCGTCACTGCGTCCACGGGCAGGAAGTGCGCGACCTGTTCGGCGACCAGTCGCTTCGGCAACTTGCCGCTGACTTCGCTGTCGAGCATCAGTGTCGAAGTCGCGCCATCGACGCGACGGATCGACGCGGTGGCGATGCGCGCACGCCCTGCCATCGCATCGGCCTGCGTGGCGTACAGCGCGAAGCGCGAGCCGCGGGTCATGCCGCTGGTCGCGCCGGCCTGCAACACCGGCGTGCCGTCGGATTGCGCGACATCGAACAGCACCGTCGTGCGCGCGCGCGCGCCGAAGGCCGCGTTCAACGCGCCTTCCGCCGACGGTGTCTGCGTGGCGTGGCCGCGGGCGGCGACGCGCAGGCGCACCTCCTGGATCAGGTCGCCGAAGGTGGCGTCGCGCATGCCCGGCATGCGCAGGGCATCGACCAGCGCGGTGGTGAACACGCCGGCGCGCGTGCCCACGCCGCCGGTTTCCTGCGCCTCCTCGCCGTCCTGCGCGGCCGCCAGGTGCACCCAGTAGCCGTCGCCGCCGGATGCACTCGTGGTGAGCGCGGGTGGCGCGCTGCCCGCGAATGGCGGCGCACTCCGCGATTGCCCGCCGGCACCGTCGCGGGTGGCGGTGGCGGAGTTGCAGGCATCGAACACGCTGACGAAGTACAGCCCGCGCGCGGTCGCGCGATCCTTCAGCGCCTTCAGTTCGACATCGAAGAGGTCGCCCGGCGACCCGTCGGGATTGCGTGCATCGGCCGGCAGGATCGTGCCGTTGTAGCCAGTGTCCTGGTCGCGCGCCTCGTCGTCGCGGTAGCGCGAGCCGTGGCCGGCGAAATAGAACAGCAGGGTGTCGCCGGGGCGCAGCGTGGCGATCCGTTCCTCCAGCGCCTGGAGGATCCGCGCGCGCGTCGCGCAGTCGTCGGTCAGGGTGGTGGTCGCGGCGTTGGAGGACTCGCAGGCACCGGCCGCGGGCGCATCGACATCGACGCCGAACACGTCCGCGAGCGCCTGCTTGAAACGCAGTGCATCGCCGACCGCCCCGCGCAGGTCGGAAAACACCGCGCCCGGCTGGCGTGCATCGGAGAAGCGATAGCGGTCGATGCCGACGATCAGCGCATGCAGGCGGCGCGTGTCCGCTGCGGGTCGCGTGGATGCCGCATCGCCGTTTGGCAGCGCGGGTGCAGGCGAAGGCGAGCAGCCCGCCAGCAAGCCGGCCAGGATCAGCCACGCCAACGGCGTAGCGCGCTTCACTGCGTTTTCCCGCGTAGCACCACGATGCTGGGCTGCGGATTGAAATCGAACAGCGCTGGCTGCTGCACGCGTCGCGCCGGCGCATTCGCCGGCAGGTCGCTGAAGGTGATCCCGCGCGCGCCGTCGCCGCCCGGGGCGATGCGACCGACGCGGGCATCGCTCGCCAGCGCCGGCATCCGCCGCACCGCGTAGGCCAGCCACTCGTCGATGCGGATGCGGCCGTCGCGGTCGAGGTCGGCAGCCCCGTCGCCCAGTCCGTCCACCGCCAGCGCATAGGTCAGCAGGCCCTGGCCAAGCCGCGCATCCTCCAGCGCAACGTCGTCGGCCTGGGTCGCGGCAAGGATGCGGATCCCCTTGTCGTAGGCCAGCTGGCCCAGCCCGCTGTCGCCCATCGGCCCCGGCTTGAAGCGGCCGTCGGCGACGCTGGCCGCCGAATGGCAGGCATCGATCACCAGTGCGATCTCGCCGGCCTGCATCGCCTGGAATGGCGTCACCAGGTCCGCGGTGGCGAACACGCTGGCCAGGTCCGGCGTGGCCGCGCCGTCCGCCCAGCGCCCATCGCCCGGGATGAGATAGAAGTCGCCCTGCGCATTCGCCCAGCCGTGGCCGGAATAGCTGACGATCACGGCGTCGTCGGGCGTGGCCGCCTGCAGCATGCCGGCCTCGATGCCGCCGGCGCGCAATGCGGCCAGCGTGGCCTCGCGGTCGCCGGTGCCGGCCAGCAGCGACAGCACCCGGCCCAGCGTTGCGCGATCCACGCGGGTGCGGCGGCCGCTGGCGTCGCGTTCGCCGGCCAGCACCAGCACATGGGTGTCGTGACCGGGAATGGCCGACAGCCGCGTGGCCATGAGTCGCGCATCGGCGACCGCGTACTTCAGGCGGAAGCGCGGGGTGTCGTAGTCGTCGATGCCGATCGCCAGTACATAGGCGCGACGTGGCCGCGTCGCCACCGCGGGTCGCGTCCACGCGAAGCGCGCGGTCTCGCCCTTGATGCGGTCCTCGTTGAACGCATAGGCCGTGAACACCTGTGCGGCTTCGCCCGCCTGGGTCGGCACCGGCACGGTGAACGCGAGGCGCTTCACCCCGTTGGTCGCCTGCATCGCATTGCGCCTGCGCCATGCAGTGAGGTCGCCATCCGCGGCATCGACCTGCACTGGCATCGTCGCGACCAGCCGGCCGTTGCGGAACAGCCGTGGGTTGTACAGGCCGGAACGGGTCTTGCCGTTCGGCGCATGGGCATCGATGCCCTCGCGCACTTCCAGCGACACCACCGCTTCGGCCGCATCGCGGCCCGCGCGCACGCCGGTGATGCGCACCGCCGGCAGCACGCGGTTGAGGCTGGCGATCGCCGGCAGCGGCTTGAACGCGGTCGCGCAGCTGTCGTTGGCGCGGCAGTCCAGCAGGCGACGGTAGAGGCCGGGCT
>Ga0209174_10001667_pt1 | contig 15490 bp, 11 predicted proteins | sample JI91814BDNA_FD_187505 | JGI IMG/M metagenome (GOLD analysis project Ga0209174, IMG submission 187505) | Wastewater effluent complex algal communities from Wisconsin, to seasonally profile nutrient transformation and Carbon sequestration -... | ecosystem: Engineered > WWTP > Effluent > Algae...
AATTTTATTTCAGAACGACAGACGTGACAGGAACCTGTGACTTGCCTTCTGGAACTGAAATGGTTATGCCAGGTGATAACGTTCAATTAGTTATTAATCTGCATGCACCTATCGCGATGGATGAAGGATTACGTTTCGCTATCAGAGAAGGTGGCCGTACAGTAGGCGCCGGTGTTGTTGCGAAAATTATAGAGTAAAAGTGTTAAAGTGTGTCTGCAGAGAATGATTTTCTGCAGACAAAATTTAGGCCAGTAGCTCAATTGGCAGAGTGGCGGTCTCCAAAACCGCAGGTTGGGGGTTCGATTCCCTCCTGGCCTGCCAACTTACCAAGTAAATATGAACAGTTCAAACGAAGAACAATTTAAAATAAAAGATTTACTCTCATGGGTTTCAATAGCACTTATCACTTTAGGTGCATTTTATTGTAACTATTATTGTAATTTTTCAGGCCCTATTCAGTCTATTATATGGCTTGGTTGGTTTGTTTTGTCCTTAGGTCTAGCTTACATGACTACTAAGGGTCGACAAGCGTATCAGTTTGCACTAGAAGCAAAAATTGAATTGCTTAAAGTCGTTTGGCCAACTCGTCAAGAAACTGTACAGACAACCACTATAGTCATGGTTATGGTGACTTTAACTGGATTCATTCTCTGGGGAGTTGATTCGGTTATGATGTGGGTGATTGCTAAAATAACGCATTTAGGGTGAATTCGGTGGACGAACACAAATCTAAACAATGGTACGTAGTACATGCCTACTCAGGATATGAAAATTTTGTTATGCGCGAGATAACATCACGTGCTTTGCATCATAATCTGCAAGATAAAATTGGTGAGGTTGTAGTACCGTCTGAAGAAGTTGTAGAAATGCGTTCAGGACAAAAACGTAAAAGTACACGAAAATTTTTTCCAGGTTATGTTCTCGTCAATATGGTTATGGACGATCAAACATGGCATATGGTCAGAGCAATACCACGAGTCCTAGGTTTCATCGGTGGAACTAGTCAAACTCCTACACCTATTACTGATAAAGAAGCTCAAGCCATTATGCAAAGAGTGGAAGATGGTGTAACTAAGCCACGTCCAAAAATATTATTTGAACCTGGTGAAGTAATTAGAGTCAAAGAAGGACCATTCGTAGACTTCAATGGTGTAGTTGAAGAAGTAAACTATGAAAAAAATAGATTAAGAGTTGCTGTGTTAATATTTGGACGTTCAACACCAGTTGAGCTCGAATTTAGCCAAGTCGAAAAGACTTAATAATTTTTAACACCAACAGCTGATTGAGTTATAGCACTCGATCAGCTGTTGGTGTTTAGTGTTTTATGTAACCGGGAAGCTTGAGTCTGGCAATTAAATCTGACCAGTATGATAGCGTTATACCCATAAGGAGTAACCATGGCAAAAAAAGTAGATGCATATATAAAGCTGCAAATTCCAGCTGGTAAAGCAAATCCAAGTCCACCTGTCGGTCCTGCATTAGGACAACGTGGATTGAATATTATGGAATTTTGTAAAGCATTCAATGCTGCAACACAAAATATGGAACCTGGCTTGCCCATCCCTGTTGTTATTACAGCATACAGTGATAGAAGCTTTACGTTCGTAACTAAAACACCACCAGCTTCTGTGCTTCTTAAAAAGGCAGCAGGTATCCAAAGTGGTAGTGGTACACCAAACGTAAAAAAAGTAGCCAAACTTAATGTTAAAGACCTTGAGAAAATTGCGCAAGCTAAAGAACCTGACCTAACAGCAGCTGATTTAAGTGCAGCAGTTAGATGTATTGCAGGTACTGCTCGCAGTATGGGTATTGACGTTGAAGGTTTAGAATAAGGGGTTACCATGTCTAATTTATCTAAAAAACAAAAGAAAATTAATGAAGTAGTCAAACCAAATTACTCGTACTCTGTTACTGAAGCAGTAGAGATTTTGAAAAAGTTTCCTGCAAAATTTAATGAGAGTGTTGATATAAGTATCAACCTTGGTGTTGATGCTAAAAAATCTGATCAAGTAGTTCGTTCTTCTACAAACCTTCCAAAAGGTACTGGTAAAACTGTCCGAGTAGCAGTTTTTGCTCAAGGCGAAAACGCTAAAAAGGCAAAAGATGCTGGTGCTGATATTGTTGGATTTGAAGATTTAGCTGAATCCATTAAAGCTGGAAATATGGACTTTGACGTTGTAATCGCAACTCCAGATGCCATGAGACTTGTAGGTCAACTCGGGCAAGTACTTGGACCAAGGGGCCTTATGCCTAACCCTAAAGTTGGTACTGTTACAACCAACGTTGAGGGTGCAGTAAACGATGCTAAATCAGGTCAAGTTAGATATAGAACTGATAAAAATGGTATTATTCATTGCTCAATTGGTAAGATAACATTCTCAGCAGAAGATTTAATGGAAAACATGGTGGCGTTGATTGCAGATCTTAAAAAATCTAAACCAGCTTCATCTAAAGGTCAATATTTGAAAAAGATATCTTTATCTACAACTATGGGACCTGGATTGCCTATTGATATTTCTTCTATAGCTGTGTAATATAGCAACCCATTTTTCAAGAATTCACGGCATAGATTTGGTTCCATGCCGTCGAAGACCGCAGGTGCTAACGCTTAATTTCCTGCGCAGACGGTGAACCGGCTTTAGATTAATCTTAAGACGGCCACCATAACTGTCAAATCATTATGATTTGTACAAAATAGGAGGTCAGTAACGTGACATTAAATTTAGCTGCAAAAAAAGCCGTTGTAGAGGAAGTAACAGCTGTTGCTTCAAAGGCTATTTCGGCAGTAGTTGCTGATTATCGTGGATTAACTGTTAATCAAATGACGCAATTACGAAGTGAAGCTCGTAAATCAGGTGTTTATTTAAGAGTTGTAAGAAATACTTTAACTAGAAGAGCATTCAAAAATACTGAATTCGAATGTTTAAATGATCTACTCGTAGGTCCGCTATTTATTGCTTTATCTCTTGATGCACCTAGTGACGCAGCACGTCTACTTAAGACATTCACTAAAACATTTGAAAAACTTGAGATAAAAGCCTTATCTGTTGGTGGTAAAGTTTATAATGCAAATCAACTTGAAGTTGTTGCAAGCTTACCTACTAAAGACGAAGCAATTGCCAAGTTAATGTACGTAATGAAAGCGCCAATTGAGAAATTTGTTCGTACTCTTGCTGAACCTCATGCTAAATTGGTGAGAACAATAGCAGCAGTTAAAGATCAAAAAGCAGAATAAACACTTAATCATTTATTAATTTTTATCTAGGAGCTAGTAATGGCTGTGTCAAAAAATGAAATTTTAGAAACTATTTCTAACATGTCAGTAATGGAAGTTGTTGAGTTAATCGAAGCAATGGAAGAGAAATTTAACGTATCTGCTGCTGCCGCTGCTGTTGCTGTTGCTGCACCAAGTGCATCTGCAGCTGCTGCTGAAGAGCAAACTGAGTTCACCGTAGTTATGACTAGCTTTGGTGCAAACAAAGTTGGCGCAATTAAAGTTGTCCGTGGACTTACAGGTTTAGGTCTTAAAGAAGCTAAAGATCTAGTAGAAGGCGCTCCTTCAACAATTAAAGAAGGCGTTTCTAAAGATGAAGCAGCAACAATTAAGAAAGAACTTGAAGAAGCTGGTGCTTCAGTAGAAGTTAAATAATCAAGTTATAAATGTTAAATAGGACCCAGCCATGTTTACATGGCTGGGTTTACGTGTTTGAAGTCATCAATAATTTACAGAGGAATCACCATGGCCGTTGCAGAAGCTAAACCTCAATATTCACATGCTGAGAAGAAACGATTTCGCAAAAGCTTTGGTAAGCAGACGGATAAAATGCCAATACCAAATCTGCTTGAAATTCAACTTAGATCCTATAGGGATTTTTTACAAGCTGATAACAAGCTAACTGAGCAGCTAAATACCGGATTGCATGCTGCTTTCTCTTCTGTATTTCCAATTGAAAGTTTTTCAGGTAATGCAAGACTGGAATACATCGGTTACAAATTAGGTGAGCCAGCTTTTGACGTACGCGAATGTAAATTACGCGGGCTAACCTATTCTGCTCCACTACGCGTTAAAATCAGACTTGTTGTTCTTGATAAAGAAGCAAGCGAAGATCCAAAACCAGTAAAAGATATTAGAGAACAAGATGTTTTCATGGGTGAAATTCCATTAATGACAGATGTAGGTACTTTTGTTATCAACGGAACGGAGCGAGTTGTCGTATCACAATTACACCGTTCACCTGGTGTTATATTTGAACACGATAAAGGTAAGACTCATTCCTCAGGAAAACTACTTTATTCAGCAAGAATAATACCATACCGTGGTTCTTGGTTAGATTTTGAATTTGATCCTAAAGACTGCGTTTATGTGCGAATTGATAGAAGACGTAAACTACCAGTTAGTATACTTCTTAGAGCATTAGGCTATGAAGCAGAAGATATCCTGGGCGAATTCTTCGAAATTACCAATTGCCATCTAAAAAATGGTGAATACCATATTGATCTAATTCCCCAACGATTACGTGGTGAAATAGCATCATTTGATATACTCGTGCCTGAAACTGGCGAGTTAATCGTAGAGCAAGGTAGAAGAATAACAGCAAGACACATTAAGCAAATGGAAAAATCTTCCATGCAAGATCTTGTTGTACCAAGGGATTATTTAATAGGTAAAACATTAGCTAAAAACATCATAGATACCTCTACTGGTGAATTTATTGCGCTGGCTAATGATGAAATAACTGAAGAAATGTTAAGTACAATGGCTAACTTAGGAATTCTTCAAGTTGATATGATTTATACCAATGATTTAGATCATGGTTCATATATATCCGACACTATTAAAATTGATCCTACAACTAATCAATTAGAAGCATTAGTTGAAATATACCGTATGATGCGACCTGGTGAGCCACCAACAAAAGAAGCTGCTGAAGCACTCTTTAAAAATCTTTTCTTTGTTGATGACCGCTATGATCTATCTGCCGTAGGTAGAATGAAATTCAACCGTCGTGTAGGTAGAAAAAATGATGATGGTCCCGGCACATTAACTAAAGATGATATTCTTTCAGTAATCAAAACACTTATTGATATCCGTAACGGTATTGGGATGGTTGATGATATCGATCACCTCGGTAATAGACGTGTACGTAGTGTTGGTGAAATGGCTGAAAACCAATTCCGCGTTGGTTTAGTTCGAGTAGAGCGTGCTGTTAAAGAACGTTTGAGTTTAGCAGAGTCTGAAAACTTAATGCCACAGGACTTAATCAATGCTAAGCCTGTTTCAGCTGCGGTCAAAGAATTCTTCGGTTCAAGTCAATTATCACAGTTTATGGATCAAGTTAATCCATTATCTGGTGTTACCCATAAACGACGCGTTTCAGCATTAGGCCCAGGTGGTTTAACACGTGAGCGTGCTGGTTTTGAAGTTCGTGACGTTCATACAACCCACTACGGTCGTGTATGTCCAATTGAAACACCTGAAGGTCCAAACATTGGATTGATTAACTCTCTATCTGTATATGCGCGAACTAATGATTATGGCTTTATTGAAACACCTTGCCGTAAAGTTATCGAAGGTCGTGTTACTGATGACATCGAATACTTATCCGCAATTGAAGAAGTAGATCAATATATTGCACAATCAAGTGTTGCTGTAGATGATAAAGGAAATATTCTAGCTGACTTAGTCCCATGTAGACATCAGAATGAATTTTCATTAACAACACCTGACAAAATCAACTTTATGGATGTATCACCCAAACAAATCGTTTCGGTTGCTGCTTCTCTAATTCCTTTCCTAGAGCATGATGATGCTAACAGAGCCTTGATGGGTTCGAACATGCAACGTCAAGCGGTACCAACTCTACGTTCTGAAAAACCTCTAGTAGGTACCGGAATGGAGCGTACTGTAGCTTCAGACTCTGGAGTATCTGTTGTTGCTAAGCGTGGTGGAATCATTGATATTGTTGATGCATCACGTATCGTTGTACGAGTTAATGATGATGAAACTACGGCTGGTGAGACTGGTGTAGACATCTATAATTTGACTAAATATTTCCGTTCCAACCAAGATACATGTATTAACCAACGCCCAATAGTCTCAACTGGTGATTATATTCAAAAAGGTGACGTTCTTGCGGATGGTCCTTGTACAGATATGGGTGAACTCGCTTTAGGTCAAAACTTGCTTGTAGCATTTATGCCTTGGAATGGTTATAACTTTGAGGATTCGATCTTATTGTCTGAGCGTATCGTACAAGACGATCGATTTACAACTATTCATATTGAAGAGCTTACTTGTATTGCACGTGACACTAAACTTGGAACAGAAGAGATCACCGCAGATATTCCTAACGTTGGTGAGTCTGCATTATCTAACCTAGATGAATCTGGTGTAGTTTACATCGGTGCGGAAGTTAACGCAGGTGATATTCTTGTTGGAAAAGTTACACCTAAAGGTGAAACACAACTTACACCTGAAGAAAAACTATTGCGCGCTATATTCGGTGAGAAAGCATCTGACGTTAAAGATTCTTCATTACGTGTTCCATCAGGAATGAACGGTACAGTAATTGACGTACAAGTATTTACTCGTGATGGTTTAGATAAAGATGCCCGTGCTAAAACTATCGAAGAAGAGCATTTGGCTCGTGTACGTAAGGACTTAATTGACGAACGACGTATCCGAGAAGAAGATATTTATCATCGTGTATGCACTTTAATCTTAGATAAAGAAGCTACAGGTGGGCCAGGAAATCTAAAGCCAAAGTCTAAAGTTACTCAAGAATATCTACAAACAGTAGATAGAGAGAAGTGGTTTGATATTCGTCTAGAAAATGATGAGATAAGTCAACAACTTGAACAACTTTCTAAGCAATTAGAACTTCTAGCTAAAGAAATGGAAAAACGTTTCAATGACAGCCGTAAGAAAATAATCCAAGGTGACGATTTAGCACCTGGTGTTCTTAAAATTGTTAAAGTTTACATGGCCGTTAAGCGTAGAATTCAGCCTGGTGATAAAATGGCTGGTCGACATGGTAATAAAGGGGTAATTTCTATAGTTGTCCCTGTTGAAGACATGCCACATATGGAAGATGGAACGGCGGTGGATATCGTATTAAATCCACTTGGCGTACCTTCACGTATGAATATCGGTCAGGTTTTGGAAACGCATTTAGGACTTGCCGCAAAAGGATTAGGACACAAAATTTCACGAATGCTGGATACAAAACAATCAGCTACTGAAATCAAATCATTCCTACACAAAATTTATAACCATGACGACATTAAACGCGTTAATCTAGACAGTTTAAGTGAACCAGAATTGTTTAGGCTTGCAGATAATTTACGTGCTGGTGTGCCAATGGCAACTCCTGTGTTTGACGGTGCTTCTGAAGAAGAAATTAAAGCAATGTTAAACTTAGCAGATTTGCCAGCTGATGGAAAAACGACGCTAATTGATGGTCGAACCGGAAGCAAATTTGATAACAAAGTAACAGTAGGTTACATGTACATGCTGAAATTGAACCATTTAGTCGATGATAAAATGCATGCTCGATCTACCGGTTCTTACAGTCTTGTTACCCAACAACCACTTGGCGGTAAAGCACAGTTTGGTGGGCAAAGATTTGGAGAGATGGAAGTGTGGGCACTTGAAGCATACGGTGCGGCATATACATTACAAGAAATGTTGACTGTTAAATCAGATGACGTTGGTGGTAGAACAAAGATCTACAAAAATATAGTCGATGGAGACCATCGTATGGACCCAGGTATGCCTGAATCTTTCAACGTATTATTGAAAGAAATTAGAGCGCTGGGAATTGATATCGAGTTAGATCACGATTAACTGTTCAGCGATACACACTGACTAACCAATTTTTGGAGGCATAGACTTGGCTACTCTAAGCAACGACCCGATGAGAAAAGCACCTGTAATGAGTGATTTACTTGGCATTCTCAAACAACAAGGGCAACATGAAGAATTTAACGCAATTAAAATTGCGTTAGCTTCTCCTGAATTAATACGATCATGGTCTTATGGTGAAGTAAAAAAACCAGAAACTATAAATTACCGTACATTTAAACCAGAAAGGGATGGCCTATTTTGTGCTAAGACCTTTGGTCCAGTAAAAGACTACGAATGTCTATGTGGTAAATACAAGCGATTAAAGCACCGTGGTGTTATATGCGAAAAATGCGGAGTTGAACTTGCTCTTGCTAAAGTTCGTCGTGAACGTATGGGCCATATTGAACTAGCTAGTCCAGTTGCACACATTTGGTTCCTTAAATCATTACCATCTCGAATTGGTCTACTCCTTGATATGACCTTACGTGATATCGAACGTGTTCTCTATTTCGAAGCGTTTGTAGTTGTTGATCCTGGTATGACTGAATTAGAACGTGGTCAATTGCTAAATGACGAAGTTTACCTTGATGCAATGGAACAATACGGTGATGAGTTCGATGCACGTATGGGTGCTGAAGCAATCCGTGATTTATTACGTCAAATTGATTTAGAAAATGAAATTAAAAATTTACGTGAAGAGTTACCAACGACAAACTCCGAAACGAAAATTAAGAAAATCACTAAAAGACTCAAATTACTTGAGGCGTTTTATGAATCAGGCAATAAACCTGAGTGGATGATCATGGACGTCTTACCAGTTCTTCCACCAGATTTAAGACCTCTTGTTCCGCTAGATGGTGGACGTTTCGCTACTTCAGATCTTAACGATCTTTATAGACGAGTTATTAATAGAAACAACCGTCTAAAACGTTTATTGGACTTAAACGCTCCTGATATTATCGTACGTAATGAAAAACGTATGTTACAAGAGTCAGTAGACGCATTATTAGATAATGGTCGACGTGGTAGAGCTATAACAGGAACTAACAAACGCCCATTAAAATCACTTGCCGATATGATCAAAGGTAAGCAAGGTCGTTTCCGTCAGAATCTTTTAGGTAAACGTGTAGATTATTCAGGTCGTTCTGTAATTGTGGTAGGACCAACATTAAGACTACATCAGTGTGGTTTACCGAAGAAAATGGCGCTTGAATTATTTAAACCTTTTATTTTCAGTAAGTTAGAGTTTAGAGGTCTTGCTACGACTATCAAAGCCGCTAAAAAAATGGTGGAAAGAGAAGAAGCAGTAGTTTGGGATATATTGGACGATGTCATTCGTGAACATCCAATTTTATTAAACCGAGCTCCAACATTGCACAGGCTTGGTATTCAAGCATTTGAACCGGTTCTGATTGAAGGCAAGGCCATTCAATTACATCCATTAGTTTGTACAGCTTATAACGCTGACTTCGACGGAGACCAAATGGCAGTACACGTGCCTTTGACTCTAGAAGCACAGCTAGAAGCTCGTTCATTAATGATGTCAACCAATAATATATTATCGCCAGCAAGTGGCGAGCCTATTATTGTACCGAGTCAGGACGTTGTACTAGGTCTGTATTACCTTACCCGTGAAAAAGTTAATGCTTTAGGTGAAGGTAAAATCTACGCCAGTGCACAAGAAGCACAGAATTTTTATGAAGCTGGACATTTAGACATTCATGCCAAAATCAAAATTCGTATGCAGAAAGAAGAAGAGGGCTCAACTGAGTATCATTTAGTAGAAACTACCGTAGGTCGAGCTATCCTTGCTGAAATTCTGCCAAAAGGTATGCCTTTTGCAAACATTAATAGAACAATGTCCAAGAAAGTTATATCTAAAGTTATTGACGGTTGCTATCGTAATTTTGGTTTGAAAGAAACTGTAATTTTCGCCGACCAATTAATGTATACCGGCTTTAAGTATGCTACCCGCTCAGGTATTTCCATCGGTATTGAAGACATGGAAATTCCAGAAGATAAAGCCGTAATTATTGAGCATGCAGATAACGAAGTAAGAGAAATCGAATCCCAATTCCGTTCAGGTTTAGTAACCAACGGTGAGCGATACAATAAAGTTATCGACATCTGGTCAAGAACCAATGAATTAGTTGCGAAATCGATGATGACTCGTATTGCTACCGAAGAGGTAGTTAATGCGAAAGGTGAAACGGTTAGACAAGAATCATTTAACCCAATCTTCATGATGGCTGACTCTGGAGCTAGGGGTTCTGCCGCACAAATAAGACAATTGGCTGGTATGCGAGGCTTGATGGCGGCGCCAGACGGCTCCATTATTGAAACTCCTATTACTGCTAACTTCCGTGAAGGTTTGAACGTATTCCAATACTTCATTTCAACTCACGGAGCAAGAAAGGGATTGGCGGATACGGCACTGAAAACTGCTAACTCTGGATATCTAACTCGTCGACTAGTCGATGTTGCACAAGACGTTGTTATTACAGAAGATGACTGTGGTGTTGACACTGGTATTCTGATGCAGCCGTTAATTGAGGGTGGAGATATTGTAGAACCACTACACGAGCGGGTGCTAGGTCGAGTGGTGGCAGCAGATGTATTCATTCCTAATCAAAGCGAACCAGTTGTTAAAGCCGGTACCCTATTAGACGAAGAATGGGTTGAAAATCTAGAGAAACAAGGCGTCGACCAAATTATGGTCCGTTCACCTATCACTTGCCAAACGCGGTTTGGCTTATGTGCGTTGTGCTATGGTCGTGACCTGGCGCGTGGACATAAGGTAAACACTGGAGAAGCAGTAGGTATTATTGCAGCTCAATCGATTGGGGAGCCAGGAACACAGCTTACCATGCGTACTTTCCATATTGGTGGAGCGGCTTCTAGAGCAACTGCAGCAAATAATATACAAATTAAAACTAAAGGGGTTATTCGTTTACATAACATTAAAACAGTAACTCATGAAAATAAAAATCTAGTAGCAGTATCACGTTCTGGAGAAGTGACCATTGTTGATGAATTTGGTCGTGAGCGTGAGCGTTATAAATTGCCATATGGTGCGGTTATCTCTGTACAAGATAATTCGTCGGTCGAGGCTGGACAAGTTATTGCAACTTGGGATCCACATACTCACCCAGTTATTTCGGAAGTGACAGGTAACTTGAAGTTTGTTGATCTTATTGATGGTATGACCATGAATAGACAAACAGACGACTTAACTGGTTTAAGTAATATAGTGATTATCGATGCTAAGCAGAGAAGTGCAGCTGGCCGCGATTTAAGACCGATGGTTAAGCTAGTAACTAATGATGGTGAAGATATATTCTTGGCTGGTACAAACGTCCCTGCACAATATTATTTACCTGTAGATGCTATTGTAAACTTCGAAGATGGCGGTTTGGTAGGTATTGGTGACGTAATTGCCCGTATACCACAAGAACGTTCAAAAACACGTGACATCACAGGGGGTCTGCCAAGAGTGGCTGACTTATTTGAAGCACGTAAACCGAAAGATTCAGCGGTTATGGCTGAGGTCTCAGGACTTGTTAATTTTGGTAAGGAAACTAAAGGTAAGCGAAGATTGATTATTAACGTATCTGAGGATCAGTGCCATGAAGAGCTGATACCTAAATGGCGTCATATATCAGTATTCGAGGGTGAACATGTAGAGCGTGGAGAGTTAATTGCCGAAGGTGCATTAAATCCACACGATATTCTACGTTTGCTTGGTGTTGGTGCATTAGCTAACTACATCGTAAATGAAGTACAAGACGTATATCGTTTACAAGGCGTAAAAATTAATGACAAACACATAGAAACAATTGTTAGACAAATGCTACGTAAGAGAGTGATTACCTTTGCTGGAGACTCAAAGTTCCTAGTTGGAGAGCAAATTGAAGAATGCGTCATGCTTCAAGAGAATGACAGACTGGTCGCTGAAGGTAAGATGATCGCTAAAGGTACACCAATTTTACTCGGGATTACTAAAGCTTCATTGGCTACTGAGTCCTTTATATCTGCTGCCTCTTTCCAAGAGACAACCAGGGTTCTAACTGAAGCTGCAGTAAGTGGTAAAATCGATGAATTACGTGGTTTGAAAGAAAACGTGATGGTTGGACGTCTAATTCCTGCGGGAACAGGCTATACCTATCACCAGAGCCGTAAGGCCAAAAGAGCAAGGGCTGCAGCAGGTAATGAGCAAGCAACATCGCACACAGTTACTGCAAGTGATGTAGAGCACGCGTTGAGTGAAGCATTGAACGCGGATAATCATGATCATTAATCTGGATTCAAATTCAGCGGGTTTAAACTTGACAAATCCGCTGGACCTATATAGAATCCGGCCTCCTTATGCATTCGAAATATTCACAAATGACAGATCGGAGTTAAGTACAAATGGCTACTATTAATCAGTTAGTAAGAAAGCCTCGTGTGGACGTAAAGAAAAAGAGTAACGTACCAGCACTAGAGTCATGTCCACAGAGACGCGGAGTATGTACACGTGTATATACAACTACACCTAAGAAGCCGAACTCAGCTATGCGTAAGGTTGCTAGGGTCCGTTTAACTAATGGATTTGAAGTATCATCGTATATCGGTGGTGAAGGCCATAACTTACAAGAGCATTCTGTTGTTCTAATTAGGGGTGGTCGTGTTAAAGACTTACCTGGTGTGCGTTATCACACAGTTCGAGGAAGTTTAGATACATCAGGAGTTAGCGATCGTAAACAAGGTCGTTCTAAGTACGGTACCAAAAAACCTAAAGATAAAAAATAACTGATTGTAGGAAATAGAGATGCCAAGAAGACGCGAAGTACCCAAACGAGAAATTTTGCCTGATCCAAAACATCACAGTGAAATACTCGCAAAATTTATCAACGTATTGATGGTTAGCGGCAAAAAATCGACTGCTGAGAAAATCATTTACGGCGCGCTATCTGTTATGGATGAGCGTGTGAAAAAGAATAAAAAATCAGATGACGAGAGCGGTGATACAGGTTCCACTGGAGCTATGACAGTTCTTCGTTATTTTGAAGATGCATTAGATAACGTTAGACCAAGCGTAGAAGTACGTTCACGTCGCGTTGGTGGTGCAACATACCAAGTACCAGTTGAAGTTAGACACGACCGAAGCATAGCATTAGGTATGCGTTGGATCGTTCAAGCTGCCCGTTCACGCGGTGAGAAAGGTATGATGTTAAGACTCGCTGGTGAGCTGATGGATGCTTTCGAAAGTAAAGGATCTGCGGTTAAAAAACGTGAAGATACACATAAAATGGCAAAAGCTAACCAAGCATTTGCTCATTTTAGATGGAACTAGGTGAGAGAAATACTTCGTGTCTACTCCATTAGAACTTTACAGAAACATAGGCATTGCAGCCCACGTTGACGCTGGAAAAACGACAACTACTGAGCGTGTGTTGTACTATACCGGTATGAACCACAAGATAGGTGAAGTTCATGACGGTGCTGCTACTATGGACTGGATGGTTCAAGAGCAAGAGCGCGGTATTACTATTACCTCAGCAGCTACAACGTGCTATTGGGCAGGAATGGATCAGCAATTTGATCGTCATCGTATCAACATTATCGATACTCCTGGCCATGTCGACTTCATGATTGAAGTTGAGCGTTCTTTGCGTGTTCTCGATGGTGCGATAGTTGTTTTTGATTCAGTATCTGGTGTTGAACCACAATCAGAAACAGTGTGGCGCCAAGCTAACAAGTATGGTGTTCCACGGATAGTTTTTGTTAATAAAATGGATAGGATGGGCGCCAATTTCCATAGAGTTGTTACTCAAATCAAACAAAGATTGGGTTCAACTCCAGTGGTGGTACAAATACCAATTGGTGCCGAAGAAGATTTTAAAGGTGTTGTTGATATCATCAAAATGAAAGCAATTCATTGGGATGAAGAAAGTAAAGGTATGACCTTTGAATATAAAGAGATCCCAGCCAATTTATTAGATGAGTGCCGAGAATATAGAGCTTTAGCAATTGAAGCAGCTGCTGAAGCATCTGAAAAGTTAATGGAAAAGTATCTTGAAGGTGAAGAGTTTTCTGAAGATGAGATTAAGAGTGCATTAAGAGAATTAACTGTTACTAATAAAATAGTTCCAGTTTTCTGCGGTTCAGCCTTTAAAAATAAAGGTGTTCAAGCTGTTCTTGACGGTGTAATCGAATACCTTCCTTCGCCTCTCGACATACCCGCTATTAAAGGCCTTGATGAGGATGGTGAAGAAACTTCGCGAGAAACTAGCTACGAAGCACCGTTTTCAGCACTAGCGTTTAAAATTGCTACTGACCCATTTGTTGGTACTTTAACTTACTTTAGAGCTTACTCAGGTGTTCTAAAGTGTGGTGACACGATATACAACTCTGTAAAGGGTAAGAAAGAGCGTATTGGACGTTTGCTACAAATGCACGCCAATTCACGCGAAGAAATTAAAGAAGTAAGAGCAGGTGATATCGCTGCTGCAGTTGGTTTAAAAACAGTTATGACGGGTGATACCCTATGTTCTATAGATGATTTCGTCATCTTAGAAAGAATGGATTTTCCAGATCCAGTTATCGCAGTTGCTGTTGAACCAAGAACAAAAGCGGATCAGGAAAAAATGGGTATTGCATTAAGCAAATTGGCCCAGGAAGATCCTTCCTTCAGAGTTCATACTGATGAAGAGTCTGGTCAAACAATTATTGAAGGTATGGGTGAACTTCATCTGGAAATTATTGTAGATCGTATGCGACGTGAATTTAACGTTGAAGCCAACGTTGGAAAACCACAAGTGGCATACCGTGAGACCCTACGACAATCAGTTGAGCAAGAAGGTAAATTTGTAAGACAATCAGGTGGACGTGGACAATATGGACACGTGTGGTTGAAGATTGAACCACAAGAGGCAGGTAAAGGTTACGAATTCGTGAATGCTATCGTTGGTGGTGTTATTCCAAAAGAATATATTCCAGCAGTAGACAAAGGAGTTCAAGAGCAATTGCAAAATGGTGTTATAGCTGGTTATCCAGTAGTTGATGTCAAGGTCACACTCTTCGATGGATCTTTCCACGAAGTTGATTCAAGTGAAATGGCATTCAAAATCGCTGGATCCCAATGCTTCAGACAAGGTGCATTAAAGGCTAAACCAGTATTGCTTGAACCTATTATGGCTGTTGAAGTAGTCACACCGGAAGATTACATGGGTGATGTTATGGGAGACCTTAACAGAAGACGTGGCTTAGTCCAAGGTATGGAAGATTCACCAGCTGGTAAAATTGTTAGAGCAGAGGTACCACTCGCAGAGATGTTTGGTTATTCGACCGATTTACGTTCTGCTACTCAAGGAAGAGCAACATATACGATGGAATTTTCTAAGTACGCTGAAGCACCAAACAATATTGCTGAAGCAATTATTAAGAAACAATAAAAAGTTAATGAGGTTATTGAAATGGCTAAGGAAAAATTTGAACGTAAGAAACCACACGTTAACGTGGGGACAATTGGTCACGTAGATCATGGTAAAACGACATTGACAGCTGCGATAACAACGATCATGGCGAAAAAATTTGGTGGATTGGCGAAAGCTTACGACCAGATTGATGCGGCACCAGAAGAACGTGAACGTGGTATTACGA
>Ga0209174_10001668_pt1 | contig 15485 bp, 11 predicted proteins | sample JI91814BDNA_FD_187505 | JGI IMG/M metagenome (GOLD analysis project Ga0209174, IMG submission 187505) | Wastewater effluent complex algal communities from Wisconsin, to seasonally profile nutrient transformation and Carbon sequestration -... | ecosystem: Engineered > WWTP > Effluent > Algae...
TGACCACTTCGGCCCGGTCGCCGCCGACTTCGATGTAGCCGCGCAACTGGCTGGGGCTGGTGGCATTCACTTCGTTGAGGATCACCCGGGCGGTGCCGCCGGCGAGCCACGGGTTGCCCTGAACCAGACCGCCCAGCCGGGTCGTGGCTGCGCTGCGGGCGTTGTTGAGGACGGCCCCGCGGGCGGGCACGTCAAACTGGCTGTAAACGTTGTGCGACACGCCGGCGGCGCTCGGGGTCTGGATGTTGACCTGCAGCACGCCGTTGGCGGCGTTGAGCACGGTGGCCTGACGGGCGCCGGGGGCGCTGCGGTCGGCGACGATCTGAGCCCCGGCGGATGGGGACCAGCTCATGCCGCCGGTGATCAGCAGCACGCCGAGGGCCAGCGTGGACAGCGCGAAGGCGGCCCGCCGGGCTGGCGGACTCGCACGCAAACCGCCCGCGCCGTCGGGCTCCCCGGCCCCGCCCTGGCTGCGGGCGGATTCGGCCACGACCATCGGCATTCCACGGGTTTGGTTGAAAACGATGCGGTAGCAGTGCTTGTTCATGGCGTCGATAACCCGAAAAGTTGGGAGCGCGGCCTACCAGGCCCAGTTGAGAGAGAAGCCGGCGAGGCCGTCGGGGCTGGCGAAGCCCGTGGGTCGCGCGAGGTGGGTGCCGACGAAGACGTCGTAGGCGAGGCCGCCGACGCTGCCGCGCACGCCCAGCACACCGCCGGCCAGGCGCCGGCCGAGGAGGCCGCGCGTGCTGCGCCCGCTGACGAGGCCGACGTCGACGCCCACGTAGGCCTCGGCGCCGGTTTCCCGGAGCGCCAGGCCCAGATCGTTGCGCCACAGCCAGCCGCGCTCGCCGGACAGCACGCTTTCGCCGTCGAAGCCGCGCACCGTGTAGCGCCCGCCGATGGCGAAGCGGTCTTGCGGGACGAGGGGCGATTCGCTGCGCTGCAGGCGCGCCAGGCTGGTGTAGCGCAGGGCCTGCTCGCCAGCGCGGAAGGGCAGGTTGAGCTGGGCGCTGGCGGTGTAGATGCCGGGCCGCGACGTGCCTTCACCGAAGTTTTCTTCGGGGGCGCGAAGGGCGGCGAAGGCGCCGGTGCCGCGCCGGTAGGCCAGATCGACGTCGAGGGTGGCGGCCGCGATGAAGGCGCGATGGTTGAAGCCGGCCTCCCAACCGCCCATGCGCCGGCGCTGGACGACGACTTCGGTGTCGTCGATGAAGTTGCTGGATTGACGCATCCAGGCCTGCACCCAGGCACTGGTTTTGCCTGTGGCGTTGCGGTGCAACAGGCGGGTGAGGCGCAGTGCGGCATGTTCGGATTCGCCGCTGTAGCGGTAGGTTTGATTGGCGCCGGCCACCGCCTGGTGATAGGTGTTGCCACCGGCGGTGAGGCTCGCCAGCCAGTAGCCCCAGGGCAGCGCGTAGTGGACGGTGTAGCCGTGGGTGCCGCGGCTGCCGGACACGCCGCCGCCAAGATCGTGGTTGAAGCTGGCGTAAAAGAGGTCGCTCAGGCCGAGGGCGTTATCCAGCGACACGGTGGCGCCGCCGAGGAAGCGGCCGGTGGCCCGGGTGCCGCTGTCGTCGAGGGACAGGTTGAGACGCAGCAGCCTTTCCTGGCGCCAGGCGACGACGAGATCGCTCTCGCCGGGGCCGGCCAGCGGATCGGCGGCCGGGGCGATCTGGATGTCGGCATCGGCGGTGGGCACGCGCTTGAGGTTTTCGAGGCCCTGCTCGATGTCGCGCAGGTTGAGGAGATCACCGCTGGCGGCCGGCAGGGCGGCGCCGAGGCGGGCGTGGAGCCGGGTGCCGTCGGCGGGGCGGATGTCGCGGATGCGGCCGGGAATGACGGTGAGGGTGAGCACGCCGCGGGTCAGATCCTGGGCGGCGGCGACGACGCGGGTGGTGATGTAGCCGCGCGACACGATGCGGTTCTGCAGACGCGTCATGATCTGATTGATGGCGCGGGTGCCGAGGCAGCGCCCGGTGGGGGGATCGTCGGGGCGGTCGATGGCGGCGAGGGCCCAGTGGAAGGCCTCGCCGCGAGCGCCGGCCAGTTCGATGCGCTCGATGCGGAAGCACGGGGTTTCGTCCACCGCGAGGGGTGCATCGGCGCTGGCGGCGGAGGGGGCTTCGAGGCGGACGTCGGGCGCGCGCTCGAACTGTTCGCGCAACTGGCGTTCGCGCTCCTGCTGGCGGAGGAGTTCCTGGGTGTCGGCGACGCCGGGTGGCGTCTGGGCGTGGCCCGAGGCCGGCGCGGCGAGAAGGATGGAGACGGCGCAGGCGGCCAGGGCCTGGCGGTGGCGGGGAGCGAAGTGTCTGGGCGTAGCGGGCATGGCGGGCGACGGTTCGATGACGCGGCTCGCCCCGCTCTGACGCCGGGTGAATTACCGCGATAAGGACATTGGAATTAATCGAATGACATTGACTGGCATTATATTCAGTAACTGTAAAAATATTTAATCAGAATTTTTTATGCAAACGGAAACCCGCCGGCCGCCAACCCGACGGCCGTAAACGCCAGGAGCCCCGCGGGTCGACCCGCGGGGCTCCTGGGGGCTTGCGCCCGGGCGGCGACAGCCGGCGATTACTTCGCGGCGGCCTTGACCCGGTGCAGCACGAAGTAGGCTACCGAACCGATCACCACGCCCCAGAAGGCCGAGCCGAGGCCGAGGAAGCTCATGCCGGAAGCGGTGGCCAGAAAGGTGATCACCGAGGCTTCGCGGTGGTCTTCCTGGCTGACCGTGCCCATGATGTTGGCGGTGATGGCGCCCAGCAGCGCAAGGCCCGCCAGCACGGCGACGAATTCCTTGGGCAACAGGGTGAACAGCGACACGATGGTGGCGCCGCAGAAGCCGCCGATCAGGTAGAACACGCCGTTGGAGATGCCGGCCACGTAGCGCTTGGATGGATCTTCGTGGGCGTCCTTGCCGGTGCACAGCGCCGCGGTGATGGCCGCGATGACAATGGTGATGCCGCCGAAGAAGGCCACGATCAGCGAGGCGATGCTGGTTACCGCCAGGATGGGCTTGGCCGGGGTGGTGTAGCCCGAGCCGTGCAGGATCGCCATGCCCGGCAGGAACTGCCCGGTAAGGCTGACCAGGATCAGCGGCACGGCGAAGCTGAGGGTCGAGGCCCAGGTCCATTCCGGCGCGATGAAGATGGGCGTGGCAAAGCTCAATTGCACGCCGCTCAGGTTGGCGCCACCAATGCCCACCGCCAGCAGGATGCCGACCAGCAGCACCAGGATCATGCAGTAGCGCGGCACGAAGCGCTTGAGCACGAGATAGGCGGCGATCATGCCGAAGGTGAGCAGCGGCATGGAGGCCGCCGACTTGAAGGCGTTGGTGCCGAACTGGAACAGAATGCCGCCCATCATGCCGGCGGCGACGCCCTTGGGCACGTGCTTCAGGATGCGGTCGAAATAGCCGGTGACGCCGATCGCGAACAGCACCACGGCGGTGGTGATGTAGGCGCCAACGGCTTCATTCAGCGACAAGCCGGGAAACAAGGTGACCAGCAAGGCCGTGCCGGGCGCCGACCACGCCGTGACGACCGGCACCTTGAGCACCCACGACAGGAAGATGCCCGACAGCGCGGCGCCGATGGAAATGCCCCACACCCACGACGAGATCATGTCGGGCGACACGCCGGCCGACTGGGCGGCCTGGAAGAAGATGATCAGCGGCCCGGAATAGGAGATGAGCACGGCGAGGAAACCCGCCGTGACTGACGAGACGGACCAGTCTTTGGTAATCATGTTGGCTGCTCTGTTGGTTTTTTTATAAACATTCAATCGTGGCCGGCAACCGGGCGCGGGCGGTACGGCGCTTCGAGCAGCGCGACTTCGTCGGCGCTCAGCGCCAGGCCGATGCCGGCCACCGCGTCATCGAGGTGGTGGGGCTTGGAGGCGCCGATCAGCGGCAGGGTGATGCCCGGCCGGCTGGCTGCCCACGCAATCGCCACCTGGGCCGGCGGCACGCCGCGGGCTCGGGCCACCTGCTGCACGGCGGCGACGATGGCGTCTTCCATGGCCGGCTGGTTGTACCAGCCCTGGGCCAGGGTGTCGGTTTCGTCGCGCGCGGTGCCGCTGCCGCGGGTGCCGGCCAGCAGGCCGCGGGCCAGCGGCGACCACGGCGTCACGGCAATGCCCTGGTCGCGGCACAGGGGCAGCATTTCGCGCTCTTCCTCGCGGTAAACCAGGTTGTAATGGTTCTGCATCGACACGAAGCGGGCCAGGCCGTTGGCCTTCTGGAAAGCCAGCATCTGCATGAACTGCCAGGCATACATCGACGAGGCGCCGATGTAGCGCGCCCGGCCCGAGCGCACCACGGTGTCGAACGCTTCCAGGGTTTCCTCGATGGGCGTGTGCGGATCGAAACGGTGGGCGATGTAGAGATCCACGTAATCGGTGCCGAGGCGCTTCAGCGAGGCGTCGATGCTGGCCAGGATGTGCTTGCGCGACAGGCCGCGATCGTTCGGCTTGCTGCTCATCGGGTAGAACACCTTGGTCGCCAGCACCACGTCCTCGCGGGGCACGAAATCGCGGATCGCCCGGCCGAGGACTTCCTCGCTGGCGCCCAGCGAATACATGTCGGCGGTATCGAAGAAGTTGATGCCGAGTTCCAGCGCCTGGCGGATGAAGGGGCGGCTGGCCTCCTCGCTGAGCACCCATTCACGCCAGGTGGGTGTGCCGTAGGTCATGCAGCCCAGGCACAGCGGGGACACATTGAGACCGCTAGAACCGAAGCGGACGTATTCCATGATGCGTTTCCTCGATATTCGGGATGATGGCGGCGATTATGGGTGTCATTCCTGGATTGATAAATGGGCTAAAAACAGCAACACTATTTATAAATTCAAAACAATCGGAGGACTTCGTGGATCGTCTCCAGGCCATGCAGCTGTTCACCCGCATCGTGGAACTGGGCAGTTTCAGCCGCGCCGCCGAAAAGCTCGACCTGCCTCGGGCCTCGGCCACCCAGATCATCAAGCAACTCGAAGCCCATCTGGGCGTGCGCCTTTTGCAGCGCACCACGCGCCAGGTGCGCACCACCCTCGACGGGGACGCCTATTACCAGCGCTGCCTGTCCATCCTGGCCGACGTGGAGGACGTGGAAGCGTCGTTCTCGCTGGCCGCCAGCCATCCGCAGGGGCGCATCAAGGTGGATCTGTCGGTGTCCTTCGGGCGCCTGGTGATGCTTCCGGCGCTGCCGGCCTTCTGTGCCCGCTACCCGTTGATCAAGGTGGACGTCAGCGTCACCGACCGCCAGATCGACCTGATCCGCGAAGGCGTCGATTGCGTGCTGCGCATTGGCGAGCTGCGCGATTCGTCCCTCGTCGCCCGCCGCCTCACGGTGCTGCCGCAGGTGTGCTGCGCCAGCGCGGGCTACGTGGCCGAACACGGCCTGCCCGACACCCTGGCCGATCTCGACCGGCACCAAGCCGTCGATTACCTGTCGGCGTCCACCGGCAAATCGGTGCCCTTCGAATTCACGGTTGGCGGCAAGGTCGAAATTCGCAGCCTGGCCTACACCGTGGCGGTGAACAACGGCGACGCCTACGTGGCGGCCTGCGAGGCCGGCTTCGGCCTGATCCAGGTGCCGGTCTACCACGTCACCCGCCAGCTGGCTGCCGGCACGCTGGTGGAACTGTTGCCCGACTTCCGCCCCCCGCCGCTGCCGCTCACCGTGCTCTACCCGCAAAACCGCCACCTGTCGCCGCGGGTGCGGGTTTTTGTGGACTGGCTGGCAGAGTTGTTCCAGGGGCCGTGAGGCGCGCCGCGGCCCCCGCGCACCTCACCCACATTGTTCAATTACAACAAACAGAGATGTTGTTTCTTTCGATTTATAAAATTTGGCGCAACAATTAGAATCGCCCCCCCGGCATCAACCTCCACGAGTTCCACCTTGCTGACCATCCTGGGCATCACCGGCCCGATCTTCATCATCATCGGCATCGGCTTCGCGGCGGTGCGCATGGGCCTCCTGGCCCGCGCCGACATGCGCGTGCTGGGCGTCTTCGTCATCAACGTGTCGCTGCCGGCGCTGCTCTTCAAGGCCTTGTCACAGCGCGCCCTCGGCGAACTGGTCAGCGCCGACCTGCTGATCGCCTACACCCTCGGCTCGCTGCTCGTCGGCGGCCTGGCCCTCGGCTACGTCTGCCTGGTGCAAAAGCGTGATCTGCAATCGGGTGCCGTGCTGGCCCTCGGCGTGTCGGCGTCGAACAGCGCCTACATCGGCTACCCCATCGCGCTGCAGGTCTTCGGCCCGGCGGCCAGCGCCGCGCTGGCGGTGTATGCGGTGGTCGAAAGCCTGGTCATGATGCCGCTGGCGCTCACCCTGGCCGAAGCCGGCGGCTCCGGTGGCAGGCAGTGGTACCGCGCACTCGGGGACATCCTGCTGCGCCTCGCCAAAAACCCCTTCATCCTCGCCATCGCCGCCGGCGTCGCCTGGGCCACCACTGGCGTTCCGCTGCCGGCGCCCCTGGCACGCGTGGTCGACATGCTGTCCACCGCCTCGGCCCCGGTAGCCCTGTTCTGCATCGGCGGCACCCTCGCCGGTCTCCACCTCAAGGGCCTGGGTGCCGACATCGGCCTGATCGTCGTCGGCAAGCTGCTGCTCCATCCGCTCGCCGTGTTCGTCGTCATCCTGGCCCTGCCCAACATGGCCCCGCAGCTCAAGACCGTCGCGATCATGAACGCCTGCATGCCGATGATGAGCATCTACCCCATCCTCGGCCAGAAATACGGCAAGGAAGGCATCTGCGCCGCGGCCCTCATCGCCGCCACCGCCCTCTCCTTCTTCACGATCAGCGGCTTCCTGTGGCTGAGTGGAGCGGGCTGAGGCAAGCCTTCCCCATGCGCTTCCCCACGCCACTCCTCGAAGGCCGCCTGCTGCGGCGCTACCAGCGTTTTCTGGCCGATGTGGACACCGCCGCCGGCATCCTTACCGCTCATTGCCCCAACACCGGCTCGATGCAGGGCTGCGCCGAACCGGGCATGCGGGTGTGGCTGTCGCCGGCCACCAACCCGGCACGCAAGCTCGCGTGGACCTGGGAGCTGGTCGAAGCCCTGCCCGGCGTGGTGGTGGGCATGCACACCGGACGCAGCAACGCTCTGGTGCGGGAGACCATCGAAGCCGGCCGCGTGCCGGAGCTGGCCGGCTACCCGACGATCCGCCCCGAAGTGAAATACGGCGAAGGCAGCCGCATCGACCTGCTGCTCACGGCCCCCGGGCGGCCCGACTGTTACGTGGAAGTCAAGAACGTCACCGCCGCGGTGGCCGGGCGCATCGGCTACTTCCCCGACGCCGTCACCACCCGCGGCGCCAGGCACCTGCGCGAAATGAGCGCGATGGTCGCCGCCGGGCACCGCGCGGTGCTGGTCTTCTGCGTACAGCGCGGCGACGTGGATTGCGTACGCCCGGCCGATCACATCGACCCGGTCTATGGCCGCACGCTGCGCGAAGCCCTTGCCGCCGGCGTCGAGGTGATCGCCCTCGGCGCAACGGTCTGGCCTGCGGGCATCGAACTGGAAAGGCGGCTGGCGGTGGAGGCTGGCTGAAGCCGGGCCGCCCTGCCCGCTCGCCGCTACGCGTAAAATCAGCACGCCCCGATCAACGACGCCAGCCACCGGGTTCATGCTCCAGTACGCCATCAAGATCGCCCTCACCGCGACGCTCATCGTTGCCATTGCCGAGATTTCCAAGCGGCACAGCGGCGTTGCTGCGCTGATCGCGGCCCTGCCCGTCACCTCGCTGATGGCCTTTGTGTGGCTGTACGCCGACACCGGCCGAGCCGAGGCCGTGGCCGAGCTTTCGGGGCAGATCTTCTGGCTGGTCATCCCGTCCCTGGTTCTGTTCATCACCCTGCCGGTGCTCATCCGGTGGGGCTGGGGCTTCTGGCCCAGCCTGCTCACGGCCTGCGGCCTCACGTCAGTGGCCTACCTTGCGCTGCTCCCGCCGCTGCGGCGCCTTGGCGTGATGCTCTGACCACCGCCCCTTGCGGCTTTCCACAATAGGGCCTGCCCCAATGTGGACGCTCCCAATTTTCGGCTTGTGCCAACGACCTCAAGATGCGCTCCGTGGAACTCACCACAGGAGGAGAAAACATCATGAAAAAGCCGTTCTACAAGGTTCTATATGTGCAGGTGCTGTTCGCTATCGCCTGCGGTGTGTTGCTGGGGTATTTCGAGCCCAAGATGGGGGTCGATCTCAAACCCCTCGGCGACGGTTTCATCAAACTGGTAAAAATGATCATCGCCCCGGTGATCTTCTGCACCGTGGTGCACGGCATCGCCGGCATGCAGGACATGAAGAAAGTTGGCCGGGTGGGCGGCAAGGCGCTGCTCTACTTCGAGATCGTGTCCACCTTTGCGCTGCTGATCGGCCTGGTGGTGGCCAACGTGGCCAAGCCGGGCGCCGGCTTCAATGCCGATCTTTCCACGCTGGACACCAAGGCCGTCGAAGGCTTCGCCGCCAAGGCCCACGCCCAGTCGACGGTCGAGTTCATCCTCAACATCATTCCCAACACCTTCATCGACGCCTTTGCCAAGGGCGACATCCTGCAGGTGCTGCTGATCGCCATCCTGTTCGGCTTTTCGCTGGCCGCCGCGGGTGACAAGGGCAAGCCGGTGTTCGATTTCGTCGAGCAGGTTTCGCATGTGCTGTTCGGCATCGTGAATACGGTGATGAAGCTGGCCCCGCTGGGTGCTTTCGGCGCCATGGCCTTCACGATCGGCAAGTACGGCGTCGGCGCCCTGGTGCCGATGGCCAAGCTGATGGGTGCGTTCTACATCACCTGTGCGCTGTTCATCTTCATCGTGCTGGGCAGCATTGCCCGCTACACCGGCTTCTCGATCGTCAAGTTCATCAAGCACATCAGCGAAGAACTGCTGATCGTGCTGGGCACCAGTTCATCCGAATCGGCCCTGCCCAAACTGATGGCCAAGCTCGAGAGAATGGGCTGCAGCCGTTCTGTGGTCGGCCTGGTGGTGCCCACCGGCTATTCCTTCAACCTCGACGGCACCAACATCTACATGACGATGGCGGCGCTGTTCATTGCCCAGGCCACCAACACCGAGCTGACCCTGATGCAGGAGCTGACCATCGTCGGCGTGGCGATGCTCACCTCCAAGGGCGCCAGCGGCATCACCGGTGCCGGCTTCATCACCCTGGCCTCGACCCTGGCGGTGGTGCCGAGCATTCCCATCGCCGGCATGGCGCTGATCCTGGGCATCGACCGCTTCATGAGCGAAGCCCGCGCGCTGACCAACATCATCGGCAACGCAGTGGCCACGGTGGTGATCTCCCGCTCCGAAAACGAGCTGGACATGGACAGGATGGAGCGGGCCCTGAACGGCGAGCTGCACGACGATCACGCCGTTGTCGCCCCCCGGTCGGCTACCGCGACCAGCTGAAAACCCTCCACCCGAGCAGCACACGGCCGGCCTGATCTGCATCAGGCCGGCTTTTTCATGCCCATGCCGACCCGATCCCGCATAAAAAACACCGCCACCCGGGTGCCCTAACCCTTTGCGGGTTGGCCGTTTCGGCCGATGCGTTCACAATGGCAAGGATTTAACACTTTGTAGCAGCCCCTGAACCCCTACAGCGATCCGGCATGATGCGTACCACCAAGGCTGCAGTCATCGCATGGCTGAGCCGCCTGCCCCTGTTCATCGCCTTCATTGGCCTGTACGTCGCGCTCGACGTAGCGAGCTTCATCCATCCGTTGCACGGCCTCAACATCACGCCCTGGAACCCGGCGCCGGCCCTCGGGCTGGTCCTGCTGATCCAGATCGGGCGGCAGGCCTGGGTTCCGCTGGCCGTGGCGATCGTGCTGGCCGAGATCACCACCCGCGGCTCACTGGGCTCGCCCTGGATCAGCATGGTGCCGGCCCTCGTGCTCACCGTGGGTTACGCGCTGCTCGGCGCCATGCTGGCCCGTCGCCTGCCGCGCGACGCCCTGCTCGACGACCGTCGCAGCCTCGTCGTCTGGCTGCTGCACGTGGCCGTCGGCAGCCTGCTGATCAGCCTCGCCTACCTGTGTTCACTGCTCATCGTCGGCCTGCTGCCGCAAGCCGGATGGTGGACGGGGCTGGTGCGTTTCTGGGTCGGCGACGGAGTCGGCATCACGGTGATGATGCCGCTCCTGTTGTGGCTTTCGAGCGAACGCGGACGCGCGAGGCTGTGGCGCTCGGTTGCCAAACGCGAAAGCGCCGCCTACCTGCTGCTCGGCGTGGCCACCCTGTGGCTGGCCTTCGGCACCGGCGGCCACGGCGGCTTCAAGCTCTTCTACCTGCTCTTCCTGCCCATCGTATGGGCCGCCGCCCGCCAGGGCATGGCCGGCGCCATCGTCTGCGCCGCCGCGCTGCAGGTCGGGGTCATCGTTGCCATGCGCGTGCTGGACTACAACGCGGTCACCGTTGCCGAACTGCAGATCCTGGCCATGGCGATGGCCGTGGTCGGCTTCTTCGTCGGCGCCACGGTCAGCGAGCAGCGCCGCACCGCCGATGATCTGCGCCACAGCCTGCGCCTGGCTGCCGCCGGTGAAATGGCCGGCGCCCTCGCCAATGAGCTCTACCAGCCACTCACCGCCCTCAACGCCTACGCCGGCGCCTGCGAGCAGCTGCTCGCACGGGGCGAATCCGGCGAACCGCTGCAGGCCGCACTGCGCTGCGTACAACGCGAATCCAACCGGGCCGGCGACGTGCTGCGGCGTCTCCAGGACTATTTCCGTACCGGCGAGCCGCAACTCGAAGCGGTGTTCCTCGACGATCTCGTCGAAACCGTCGTCGTTTCCTGCCTGCCCCGCGCCGAGCAGGCCGGCGTGCGCCTGCGGGTGGCCCCGATGCCCCACGCCCAGTTGCACATCGACCGCCTGCAAATGGAAGTGGTGCTGCGCAGCCTGATCAACAACGCCTTCGATTCGGTCATCGCCAGCCCCCACCAGCCACGCCGGATCTGGCTCGCCGCCTGGAAGGAAGGCGAAGAACGGGTCTGCCTGCGCATCGAGGATTCGGGCTCCGGCCTGACCGTCGAAGAGGCCAGCCGCCTGTTCGACCCCCGCGTCGCCCCCAAGGCCAAGGGGCGCGGCCTCGGGCTCGAGATCAGCCGAGCCATCGTCGCCACCCACGGCGGCAGGCTGTGGGGCGAAGCGGCCGAGCACGGCCTCTTCAAGATCGAACTTCCGATCAGCGACCTGGACACCCCGCCGCAACCGTCCGTCCAGCCGGTCTTCGTCGAAGCCGAAAACTGAGGCTCCGTCACCGTTACCTGTGGAATCCCGGCGTCGGTTGCAGGTGCGTTGTTGTGCCTTTGCAGGGGCGACTTCAGTCGCCCATCCACGCGTTGAGTCACAGGCAAGCCGTTGGTCTGCCTCCGCGGGCGACTGAAGTCGCCCCTGCATCGCCCAGGGTGCATCGTCGGGTTGATGCAGATGGACGGCACCAAACCAGAAGCCTCCGCCCGGCGTTGTAGCGCTGGCGGCGCGGTTGCATACTGATCGGGTGTCAGTCCGCGGAGAACATCGCCATGCTTCAACGCCCCCGGGGCCGCGACGAGCAGCCCGTCGAAGAAGAACTGCCTTTTGAAGGCCTGGTGCGCTACGAAAGGCACGTGCCCATCCACCAGGTTTCGTACTACCTGTGCGGCGAACTGCAGGATCCCCAGTACTACACCGAGCTTTTCTACACGCTGCGCACCGCCGCCGAAACCGACCTGATCTACATCCACATCAATTCGCCGGGCGGCGATTTCAACACTGGGCTGCAGATCATCAACAACATGCTGGCCTCCGAGGCCCATGTGATCACCGTGCTCGAAGCGCGGGCCTACTCGATGGCCGCCTTCATCTTCCTGTCCGGCGACGAGTTGATCGTCCACGACAACTGCCAGCTGATGTTCCACACCTATTCGAGCAGCTTTGCCGGCAAGGGCAGCGAGCAGATGGCCGAAGTGCACGCCCTCGGCAGCTGGTTCGAAAAAGTCACCACGCGCATCTGCACGCCGTTCCTCAGCCTCAGCGACATCGCCCACATCCTGCAAGGCAGCGATTTGTGGATGGACTCTGACGAAATCCGGCGCCGGCTGGGGCGTATCAAGCCCGCCGGCAGAACCCCGCGCAAGGCGGCGGCGAAGGCCACCACGCCCCGGAAGAAAACCACCCCGCCAAAGGCCGGCGCCGACTGACACGCCGCCGGGGCTGGCACGCTCAACCCCCGCCTCACGCCCTGCCGCTTGACGCCGGCGGGCGCTCATCACGCCTGCGACACGCCCTCCGCCCGACGCCTCAGACATCCGTTTAAAAACGACAAAATCGCTTAATTTTGTCGAAATTATTTACAGTGACAAATTCACGATTTTTTATGTATTTGATTTTTATGGTTTTTACTTTTATTAACCGTTAATTATTTCACATGGCACGATTTATGCTATGTGACCACCAGGATAACTACTATCGACGAAATCGACTTTCACCATGACCAAAACGCTCATCGCCGCCGCTATCGCCCTGTCCGCCATGGCTTCCGCCCAGGCCGCACCGACGACCATCAACTTTGAATCGGTGGCCAGCGGCGCCAAGGCCAACGGCTTCTCGGTCGCCGGCCAGGCCGGCGTGACCTTCACGGACACCTCCGGCAGCAACCTGTACGTTGGTAACTACGGCAGTCAGGGTATCGGCAAGAGCCTCGGGATCTTCGACGACGACGCCAGCGCGCTGAGCATCGGTTTTGCCACCCAGATGAACAGCCTGTCCCTGGCCTTCGGCAACGACGACAGGTCCATCGGTCAGGACATCTTCGCCTACCTGCAACTCTTCTCGGCCAGCACGATGATCGCCGACGTGCTGATGGCGTCCAACAACGACGACATCATGAACCAGACGATCAGCTACACCGGCCAGCTGTTTGACCGCGCCGTGTTCACCTATACGAACGCCAACCGCGGCGCGCTGAACCTCATCGAGGTCGTCGACAACATCACTTTCGACCGGACCAACGCCGTTCCCGAACCCGCCTCGATGGCTCTGCTGGGCCTGGGCTTCGCCGGCCTCGCCTGCCTGCGCCGCCGCAAGGCCTGAGCGGCCGCACCGGCTTCGGGGGAAAACCCCCGGCAACGGCCCGCCCGCAAGGCGGGCCGTTTTCCATTCTGCCCAGCCTCCGCGGGGGAGAGCGGGACCGGCTCAGCGCGTCTTCAGCGCTGTCGCCACGTCCCGCGCCAGGGCGTCCACCAGCCGGCCGTGGGCGGCGGCGAGGGCCACGACAAGCAAGCCGAAAAGTACCGCGCCTAAAACACCTGAACCAAAAAACGGCCAATAGACGCCCGCTCAAACCCGCCGAACAGCTACGGCCCCGATCTCTTTCTTAGATATTCGGTCAGTCGCTGGTAACTCGGCTCATGCCGCGCGCCCGGCCACGCCTGCACAACGGTGCTCAGGCAGTCGCCCAAATGTGTTGGCGCAAAGGACTGGTCATCGATGATTGCCGCCATCAGTTGCATAGCCTCCTGCGGGAAGCGGGCACACAACCCAGACTGATGGAGACGCCGCACGACATAATCGGGGAATTCCAAGGGACAAAGCCAAGCCTGAACCGCGTTCAGCACGGCAGGAAACTCGCCTCCCGCGGCGACGGCCAAACGCGCCAAATGTCCGGCAATGACCACCGAAGCCCGCGACCGGGCCTTCGGCCAGACCTTCTGCCAGAAAGGCTGGATGCGGTTTGTCCAGAATGCCTCCCTCTGCCCGCCAGCCCCCTCCAGAGCACGCACCAGGGCTTGCGCCGATGCTTGCAGGCCCTCCCCCGGCAGAACGTTAAAGGTGTCGTACAACTCTCTGGGGGCAAAAACACCCTCGGAGTCCAGTGCTGCATAGGTAAGGAGGGTTGCATACTGGTCCGCATGTTCGCCCAATTCGGCGTAGTGACGGGCGGTTTCGAGGAAGTCCGTTTTGAAGGCGGCCAGCAGCGGGCGGTAAGGGCGTGGGGACCACAGGAAGCCTTGCCAGAGGGATTGGACTTCGGCCGGGCGTGACCAGTTGAACAAAGGCAACAGATGCGCCTCCGTCCACCCGCCATCTACCCGAAACAGCGCGACCAGGCGCGAAGCCATGACAACCCGCCCATGGCGATACCGATCGACCGAGGTATCGCACAACTGGGTCAGCAAAGGCTCCAGGTCGGCCGGCAGACCGTCGTTGTCGTTGGGATCACGGCGAAACCAGAAGTCCAGCAGGGCCTGTGCAACATGCCCAACCGGGTGATTGATGGCCTGCATGACAGCGTCACCCGCATCGACACCACCCTGATCTGGAAGCGCCAGAATGCGCCGGCACAGTTCGAGGAAAACATCTTCATGCCGATCCAGAACCCTTGCCGCCACTTTCAGCCACGAGCTCAAGCTATGGGCAAGCTCAACCAGTAGCGTTTCCGGCATGCCCCGGAGCAGCGGGGCTACGAAACGCCAGGCGCACTGCGCGAACGTGTCGTCGCTCCAGGTTTGCAACGCTTCGCGCCAGCGCTCAGTCGGCCAGCAGTTATCGCGCGCAAGGTCGCACAAGGCGCAAGCCGAGACAAAGAAACGCTCTCGGCAAGTCTCGTGCCAGTTATCCTCGTCAAAGAAACCCGTGGCCGGCTCGCGCTTGAGCCAGGCCGCCAAATCATGCCGGGTCCGGGGTGCTCTATCGACTATTCGCTGATCTTCATAGTCAGCGTCCCCGGTTCCACTCATCCAATGAGAAAACTCGTCCTTCTCATTGGATGCGAGCGCCAACGTGGGGTGATCTGCCAACAGCCCTGCAAATCTAATTTCTGCATCACGGCCCAGGTGAGCACCCCCCGACGTGAATTTGGCCAAACGTAGCCAGACTGTGTGGTTGACCAAGTTTCCCCACCGTTCGGGCGTCATATCAAGCCTAAACATCTCCCGTGGCGGTCCGTCCAGAATCGCAGCTTCCAGCCGAACTTTTTGTACGTCGGGTAGCTGTGCGCCTCGCAGCACCAACAGACGCATGGTTTCGCGCTGGGTTTGCACCGACCAGAGCCACCAGCCTTCATTCGCCAAGAGCCAGTCCACCCATTCGCCATGCGGTGCGACGCCGTCATACGTTGCCGCGAACAAAGCCAGTCTCCTGAACGTCGGGTAGGGCTGAGCGAGCCAATCAAGCACGATGTAGCGGGCACGAATCACGTCGTCCCGATGAATGGCAAGCCAAGCATCGCGCAGTAACTCGATCAGTGCTACCCAATCGTGGAATCTACGATTCTGAGGATGCGGGCAGATAGAGGGCAGGTGCCAGTACGCGGGATCATCCCGGTCCTTGGCCTCTCCCAATTCGCGCAACAGATCGAGTGCATCCCTCAGCAACTGTCGAAAATCGTCAATCATCGCCGGCAGACCTGCTTTCCAGGAATCCGACTGTGCATGATCGACAAATCCAGAATAGACGTTGTCCGCGGCAAGCTCGAGCTCCCAGCCCACCCGTTGCTTGAACGGC
>Ga0209174_10001669_pt1 | contig 15469 bp, 15 predicted proteins | sample JI91814BDNA_FD_187505 | JGI IMG/M metagenome (GOLD analysis project Ga0209174, IMG submission 187505) | Wastewater effluent complex algal communities from Wisconsin, to seasonally profile nutrient transformation and Carbon sequestration -... | ecosystem: Engineered > WWTP > Effluent > Algae...
AAATCCATTTCCCCGATTTCGTCTAGGAATATAGTTCCACCATCTGCGATTTCAAACTTTCCTTTTTTGTCTGTTACAGCCCCTGTGAAAGAGCCTTTTGTATGACCGAATAGTTCGCTTTCGAGGAGATTTTCAGGAATAGCCGCACAGTTAATTTTAATGAATGGTTTCTCAGAACGATTGCTATTGTAGTGAATGGCTGAGGCTATCATCTCTTTACCGGTGCCCGATTCTCCAGTAATTAAAACCGATGCGCGGGAATCAGATACAAGCTGAATCTTCTCGAATAGTTTTTCCATATTTTTGGAGCGACCGATGATAGAGCCAAATTTGTATTTTTCTTTGAGTTCTCTTTTTAGAAGAACATTCTCTCTAGAAATTTCTTTTTTGACATCATCTACTAGATGATGAATTTTAACTGCCTGCGAAATAATGGATGCAACGACTTGAAGAAAATCTAAATAAGTCTGTGTATCCATATTTTTTTGATGAACTAAGAATACGCTCAATACACCGATGACAGATTGCTCTCTTTTTACAGGAGCTGATAATAAACTTACATTGTTTGGATCATTTTTAAAATGGTTCAGGTATCCCACTCGATTGAGGAACAAAGGATCATTAGCCACAGAACGGATTAATACAGGTTCTCCTGATTCATATACCTTTCCGATTACACCTTCGCCTAATTGATAAACTCCCTTATCGATTTCATCTGCTGAAAGTCCAATAGCGGCTACTAAGCGTAACGTTTCAGAGGACTCATCATACAATACTAGGCTTCCTTTTTCTAATTTTAAGGATCTTTCGATTGTCGCCATTATGGATTGAAAAATTTCATCGAGATCTAGACTAGAAGTTACTATTTTAGAAATTTCTATAAGAACTTGTTGGATTTTATTTTTTTGTTCGAGTCTTCTAAATGTTTGTAAGTTTTTAAAAATTAATGCTGCCTGGTTTGCAAGAATTCCTACTATTTTCAAATGCTCTTCTGTGAATGCGTTGATTCGATTTGAATCAAGAGAGACAACACCGATAACCATATCTTCTACAATTAAAGGAACTGCTAATTCAGATTGAATTTCTTTTTTGATGGAAATGTAATTTGGATCTTTGCTTACATCATTTACAATCATGCCTCTGCCAGAAGAAGCTACTAGACCTGTTATCCCCTGTCCAATTTTTAGTCGAATTTCTTTTTTAATTTCAGGATTGTGTCCGCGTGAAGTGACAATGTCTAAAACAGATTCTCGACTGTTTACAAGCATTAAAGAGCCGGACTCAACGTTCGAAAATTTTAACGAATGATCTAAAATCATTTCTAACACTTGGTCAGGGTCAAGCGTGGAATTCATCGCCATTGTTACTTCAGAGATTGTGAAAAAGGGGTTCAGGGTTTTACTCGACATATTGTATATACTTAAAACAATATGCTTAGCCTTTAGTCAAGCAAAAAACCTATTTCCACTTAAAACAGCCATTTCAAGCCATTCTGCATCGTTAGGGCGGATTTTTCCGCCACAGAGGCACAGAGACACGGAGGTTTTCGAATGCTTTGAATAGCTTGAGCCGAGTCGAAGGTAGAGATACGATACTGAGTCAAATTTCCAAGTTTGGTTCGAACCCCTATCATTTTTTATCCGTGTCCATCGGTGTTCATCTGTGATAATCTTTAAATGTTCTTTAACTTTATAACTTAGAGCGATATTGCCTGTTCATCGGCGTTAATCTTTTTTATGTTGACGAATCTTGATTCTGTGAGTAGGTCAAAGAATGAAAGTAATTTCTGAAAGTATGCGAGTTGCAAATTGCATAAATCTTTTATCTGCTAGATTCATTTATTTATTCTTTTGTGGACTAATCTATCTTAGCCTCAGTCTATCTATATCCGCAGAGGAAAGAAAAATATTTAATTATTATATTGAATGGCAAAACGTCACCGGTGCAAAAGGATATTTGATACAAATAAAAGACAAAGCAACGGATACACAGACGGAAGAACGATTAGATTACAATAGCGCAGAATTAAAATTAGCTGCTGGATTATATGAGTTTAGAATTGCCTCTATTAATAAATTTGGAAAACCTTCAGCCTGGACAAAATGGGAAGAATTTCTAGTTGAAAAAGATAAACCTAAGCCAAATCCAAAAGATGCAAAACAAGCTGAAGTAAAAGTCCCAGAGGATAAACCTATTTCGTCTACACAAATCAAAAAATGGAAGTGGTTTGTTCCGGGTCTTACTCAATACCAATCGAATCAAAAGATTTACAGTGGGTTGTGGATTTTCTGGTTTACTGGACTTGCTTTTTATGCAAATAGCGAAAGAGTCGCGGGCAATAATCTGGCAGGAAATAATTTGAATGATCCAATTTTTCTTTCAGCATTATCACTTGGAACTCCTGTGACTTTAGATTTATATCTCTGGACTGAGCGAAAGAAAGCAGAATCAGAATACAACCAACACCAGTCTAATCAACAGGCAGTAGGAGTAGTGGCAATTCTAAGTTATGCTCTACAAGTCTGGCATGCAAAAAGGGTTGCCGATAAAGCCAATGTGACTGTCGAACTCAATTCTCGCCCCCAAAGATTTTCAGAAGCAAGGTCAATGCAAGCGGATAATCCCTTTTTGTCTTTCGAGCTAAAAATTTCGATGAGGTATTGACTATGAAAAGATTTTTTAAGATTACAGCTTTATTACAGTCACCTCGAACCTTTCTCCGTGGTGGTGGCGAAGCGGAAGCAACTTCGAGTGTGAGAGGTCTATATTCCATCTTTACTAATTTCATTTTTCGATGGCTTTGCATAACAATGGTTAATATTATATCTTTGTTGGCAGATAGATTTCTCACATCCAGCCTTTTATTCTTCCAAACTCAACGCATGCACTGTATTCTGATGTTCGAAATGACCGTTAAAGTGCTTTCTTTTTCTATCAGTCTACTTCTCATTACCCTCACAGCCTCTTGCTCACATAAATTCCCGAAAGGAAATTTGTTTGATCTTATGATTCTTCGTAAATTACTTACCAAGCCAACGGTAGCGACAACGACGACAACTACTACATCTCCAACACCAACGGTTAATACAAATAAATATATTTTTGTTACAGTAGCTACATATAACGGAAATTTAGGAGGAATATCGGGTGCTGATACAAAATGCCAAACAGAGAAAACGAATAATTTTGCAGGTCTTCCGGGAAATGCAGAAGACTATAAAGCAATTTTATCCACAGGAACCGGGACTACTAGGCGAGCTTGTTCTACTTCTGATTGCACTGGCGGAGTGTCGGAAAACATTGATTGGGTTCTCAAAGCAAATACCGACTACTATCGATTAGATGGAACTACTGATACGAAATTGTTTACAACCAATGCGTCGGGAATTGTAAACTTTACTGGAGGCAGTTCATTATTAACCTCTATTGATACTAGTGCATCCAATTATTGGACAGGAATAGATGTTGATTGGACGGATTCAGGCTTTAATTGCCTTAATTGGTTATCATCAAGCGGTGGACAAAACGGAAAAAGAGGAAGCGGATCGGCTACAAATGTAAATTCTATCGCCACTGCGGGGACAACTGCATGTTCAAATGCAACAACTGGCAAACTCCTCTGTGTTCGTCAATAGCTAATCTTATTTTTACGATTCCAGAATCCCTTCCTTAATCGCATACTTTACAATATCCGCAGCTTTGTGAAGACCAAGTTTTTTCATAGTATTGGCTCTATGGACTTTTGCAGTGCTAGGAGAAATATGTAGAGCCTTTGCAATTTGCTCGTTAGAATTTCCCTCTGCAACTAGCTTTACAATTTCTCTTTCTCGGTTTGTGAGTATGATTAAAGATTCTTCATTTTCTCTTTGCGGTAAATGATTCATATCCACAAGTCTATTGGAGATTCTTGGACTCAGGTAAGTCTTACCATTAAATACAGATTCCACTGCTTGCAATAAATCTTCTCCGGCATCGTCTTTTAATACATATCCATGGATTCCATACTTTAAGGCTTGCTTTACATATTCTTCATTGTCATGGCGGGAGAGAATAATAACTTTTATGCGTCGGTCCTCTTTTAATATGTTGCGGCTAATTTCGATTCCAGTCATGCCCGGCATGGATATATCTAGTATGGCTAGGTCTGGTTTTAAATTCTCAATTTCTTCTAGGGCTTTTACTCCTTCGCCTGATTCCCCAATAATTTCAAAAGAAGTTTGTGTTTTAAGTATCATCTTTAAACCTTCCCGAAGGATTCTGTGATCGTCAGCGAGGTAGATTTTGATTTTTTTACTTGATAGGGATTTGGATAACAAATTCGGTTCCTTTTTTTAGGGTGGAGTGAATTTCTAAACTCCCATCCATATCTTCTACACGTCTTCTAATATTCTCTAAACCAAAGCCTGATGATTTGATTTGTATTAATTCTGTATCAAAGCCTTTGCCATTATCCGCAATGGAAAAATGGATTAAATTCTTTTTCTCTTCTATTAATAGTATTATCTCAGAGGCATCTGCGTGTTTGAAAATATTGGTGCAAATTTCTTGTGTGATTCTAAATAGATGAATTTGCATTTCCTCTCTTAGTTTTGATTTCAACTGGATAGTAGTTGTAAGTTTATAGCCATTAGCCCCGTTAAAGTCTTTTAAGAATGACTTAATCGCAGATACTAACCCGAGCTCTCGCAGAGAGGAAGGGTATAAGGTAGTGTAGATTTCTCTTAATTCCTGACTTGCTTTATCAATCAGGCTTAAACCTACTTTAAAGCATTCTTGCATCTTGATTGGCTCTTTATTAAATGCATTAAAATTTAACTTAGCGGCTAAGATTGTCTGTCCAACACTATCATGTAATTCCCTTGCAATTTTTTGTCTTTCATTTTCTTGTAGCTTCAGAAGTTTAGAGTGTAAGTTAAATACTTTTTTTTGGAGTTTCTTTGTATCGGTGATATCTTTTAGGATAATCCCGATTTCATTTGCGAACCGAAAAATAGAGTACCCGAATACTTTTTCTTTTATTTTAAATTCACAGTTTCCAATTCGCTTTGTCTTAGATAGTTCTAATTTTTCTAAGAAGGTTTTTTTATCTGATTTAGAAATGGGAAATGCCTGGAAAAATGGAATACCGGTTAATTCTGATTTGCTTGATTTGAATTCATCTAGCAAGGAACGATTTGCATAGCGGATGATTAAATTTTCATCCATTGTAACCAGGGGAGAAATACTTGCGAGTAGACTGCTAAAATTTACTACAGTAGGTCTAGTTGTTGTAGCTTTTTTTTTATTTTTTAAAATAGCTTTTCCCACAGGCAATAGTTTCTATTGCATGCAGGAAAAGTCAAAAGGTTTTTAGTTGGAAGGAAAAACATAATTCGAATTAGGAGAATTATACCAGTCCAGATCAAGAGTTCCTTTAGATTCATACCAGGATTGAAATTTTGAATAGGAATTTCTTACATCTGTTCTTTCGTAAGGCCATTTCCAATTTCCAGGAATCATCACAGCCCAGGGAAAGCCTTTTGCATCTAGATACTGATCTGTCCCGTCGGTTTTAGTATATTTACCCGCAAAGTGAATTTCTTGTTTGGTGTCTAAGACATATAAATAAAGATCATATGGTACAGCACCCAATGTAGTCTTAGCTATTGGCTGAGATAAAATAACTTCTAATTCAGCTTTTTTACCAAGAACAAAAGCCTGTCCACTTGCAGTATTGGATGCGGAAATTGTAGTATTGCTTTTAGGTAAAATTTCAACGCCTGAGAATTGAGAAGTGGTAGTATTAGTTTCAAATTCGACAGCATCATTTGCAGTTAATCTTTTTAAAGAATAATTTGCATTGTTGACACCTGGGAGGTTTAATCGGAGTATATGGTTGTAACCCGCGCCTTTTGCAACATGCTGATAGTATCCACGCACTCGAACCACTTCTCCTCTAGCATCCAAGTCTTCTTCATAGCGAACTCGAACTGAGTAATCGTTAAAGTCAGCATCACCCTGTTTAGGATAAAGGTCTTCAAAGGATACAGTATAGTATCCGCTCGTAGGATATTTAATTTTGGCAGATCGTGTTGGGTCATCAGGGTAGGCATCATCAGAATCGGCAACTCCGTCTTTGTCGGTGTCTACTATCGTAACATGTTGGGAAACGCCAATCATATACATGGTTCGTTTAACCGAATAAACTCCTTTGATATCTACCAATGCTCTATATTCAACTCCCTGATATGTTATTAATAAAAATACCTGACTAGCTGTTGAATTAACCGTAAAGCTACCAGTTACATTTCCGCTGGTATCTGTCACTGCTTGAAATAATGTGCTGAAATTATCAGGGTCATTTGTATCCGAAATTTGAATCAAAGCACCTGTTGCTGGATGCTCAGCAAAGTCATATGCAATTACACTAAGGGTTAAAGTCTTGGTTGTATCAAAAATAAAGTCAGTTGGACTACCTGTGTTATCACTCACCGTCATAGTAAAATTTTGTGTTCCAGTCGGTGCTGGAGCTGAAGGATTGGCAGGAACATTGGGCGTGGTGGCACCTGGTTCTCCCACTCCGGCTGCCTGAGTGTTTTGCACAAGACCTACGAGCCATAAGTAATTTGGATCTTGCTTCGAAGAGCATCCGACTAGAATAAATAATAAAGTAAATAAGATGATTTTTGAGTTCATGGTTCTACCCTCCTACCGAAAATGTATAATAAGTATACAAGTAATCAATCTCAAATACAATAACCCAAAAGGATTAGTTTTATATTTTTTTATTTGCTATTTGCAATAAACAATCTTTTTGTAGGTAATAATTTGGTATTTTCCCAAGTATATGCAATTGGATTTATCGCATGATAGAATTATCTCTTTTAGAAAAAGATCAACTATTTAACGATTTTTATCTAAAAAAAGAGCCTATAAAAAACCTATGCGCAAAATATAAGATTAGCCGCTATCAATTTTATAAATTTAAAAAGACCTATCTCAAAAAAAGTTTTTACGACTACTCTTTAGAAGAGTGGGTGAAAGCCTGTTTAGAAATTGACCCAGATTCCAGCGCAGAGGAAATTCGTAAATATTTAAGTTATGTGAATAAGACCGAGTATACGCTAGAGGAGATTAAACAATACTTAAATTAATTGCATTCTAGCTTTTTATCTTTAAAATTTTTACAATTCAAAGTGCCGTCTGGAAAATAAGTAACTCTACTTAAAAATTCTGTATTAGATGTAAAATTTTCTTCCGCTTCTAGCTTTCCATCAGAAAAGTAATATTTCCATAAACCAATTTTACTATCTTTTGAATAACTTCCGGTATATTCTAATTTGCCGTTGGGATAATATTTTTCCCATTTACCGGATTTGAATCCACCGGTATATTCACCGCGCTCTTCTAATTTTCCATCCTGGTAATATCTTTCATAGGGACCATGCTCATTTCCTAATAGATTTGTTTCCATCCAAAAAGTTCTGCGCTCTTTGTGGCTAAAGTTTTGTTTATAATAAATATTTCCATTCGGAAAATACCAAAACCATAGACCATCTTTTAGATTATCAAAATAATTTCCTTTGCTTAGTAAGTTACCATTGAATTCTGAAAAATATTGGCATTCACCGTTTCGTAACCCATTTGTGCCGAGCTTACAATCAGAATAAATTTTTCCATTTTCATACCACACATATTCACGCTGATCTTTTACTAAAGTGTAAATATTTTTCTTTCTATCAAACTTAGCTTCTTTAGGAACTCCAGCGGGTAATTTCATTTGGCTGTCCATATTACAGAAAGCAAAATTTAAAAGAAAACTAAAAAGTAAAATTGATTTTATATAACTCACCTTACGCAAGGTGAGTGACCAGCGTGCCCAGCGCTGGATGTGGGTGTTACACCCGAACTCAATGTTTCTCCCTAAGGGTCGAAACATAATGGTGGGTTCGCTGCCGCGGGCTATTGATGTTATAAATTTATTATATTTATCTAATATTCTTACTTCCATTAATTTTTCCATAGTTTTATTGCTTTGCGTAAGGTAAGTTATATAATACATTATTATCTTATCACTGGGCAAAGAATGTGGAGCACAAACAATGATTACATTGCCTTTTCCTTTCTTCGCGCTCTTCGTGTCCTTCGTGGTTAATATCTTTGTTTACCTTCAAACAGAAAGTATCTCAAGCTGATTTACTTCAATTATTTTTTACAATACTGTGTATATCTTCACTGGATTTATTCTTCCTTTTACACGGACTGTATCGATTTCCCTGTAATCAAAAGAGTTTGCTTTTTGTAATACATCTTCAGATATTAAAATTTGTTCTCCGTATTGTTTTGTTAGCTGTTCAATTCTTGAAGCTAGATTAACAACATCACCAATAACAGTATATTCCTTTCGCAAATCGGAGTCAACATTTCCAGTCACAGCATCGCCTGAATGAAGACCAATTCCAATTTTAGTTGGTAAAATTTTTCCAGTTTCATTGTATTCTTTTACTTTTTCTAAAATTTCTATAGAAGCTTGCACAGCGTTTACACAGTCTTTGCCGTTAGAAAGAGGTGCCCCGAATACAGCCATGAAACCATCGCCTAAAAATTTATTAATAATACCATTGTTTTGATTTACGATTTGAATCATGAACTCAAAAAGTGTATTTAAAAAATTGACTACTTCAACAGGACTTTTATTTTCCGAGAAGGATGTAAAATTTCGAATGTCCAAAAACATAACGCATACATGCTTAATTTCACTTTCAATATCTACATTCTGATTTAAGAGTTTATCAACAACTTCAGGAGATACATGCTGACCAAAAATATTCATCAACTGTTTTCTTTCTTCGAGGGTTTCAATGGATTTTAAAAACCCTGATTTAATTTGCATTGCGACTAATCCCGCTATACCTCCACCAATTAAAAAGAACAAAGCTCTTAGAAAAAGGATTGGCGTCTCTGCTGAAATTAAATTAAGATTTTGAATTTGTTCTGTATAGGAAAAATAAAGAGACATACTTAAAAATTCAACTGCTGCGACACTTGCAGTAAACATGGAGAGTTTAACATTTAATCGCAAAGTAGAAAGCATAATAAAAAAGAAATAAAGCAAGCTAATCGGAGAAAGAATTGCGTCCGTAGGATTTTGAAAGTTTGCAAGGATTAGCATACCAACTGTTGGTAAACTTGTCTCTATTAATGCATTTAGATAACGAATGATTTCGGGTGGTTGTGTTTTCTTTTCGATGAATAAGGAAAAAGCCTTTCTTGCAAGAAGCTCATAGATTAAAAATAAACTTAAGGCAAATATGGAATATTTGGTTCCATCAAGTGCATGAGGATATTTTTGTATGATAATTTCTGGAGAGAAAAAATGGATAAATAACTGGAGGCATAAAATTAAAAACATCAAGAGGGAAATGATCGTTACCCGCTTTTTTTCATTGATTAGTATTTGTCTAGAAAATTCATCTTGAAAACTATTTCGTATACCCGGCATGAGTATATCTATAATTTTAGGTCTAATATGTTTCATGCGAATAGTATTCCTTTGACCAAGCTAGTTTAACGTTTTCTAATCGCCCGATAAAATGCAGGCGATTTAAACATTTAACTCTTTATGTTTGTTGCTTACAAAATTGTAAATACTTTCTACATTATTTTCTTCTGGAAATTCTAATACTCTATTTAAAATCTCATTGAGTAGAGTGCCTAATGTTCGTTTGTCTATGTTAGGAAATTTAGCAATGATTTGATTTCCATTGACAGCCAATTCTTTTAGGACTAGTGGGTTTTTAGATTCAATAATCGTTTGAATGCTTGCTTCAAATTCAGAAAATACACTTCTGTCAAAAAGAATTTTAAAATAACTTAATAGACCTTTTAATACTGAATCCATTTCTCGAATTCCAGTATAGGTGACGACTTTAGAAAGAAATTTACGAGTTTCGAATATATTTATTTTCTGAATATCATACTGAAATAGAAATGTTTCTAGATAAAAAAGACAGTCTTTTGTAATTGCTTTAGAATAGCGTATTTCTTTTAGAAATTGCTCGGCTCCGTTTAAAATATCTTTTTCCTCTAAAAGCCAATGTAAAAGAAATGCAAGCCTTAACCCGAGAGGGGCTAACGACAATTTTTCTATTGATTTTATATTTTCTTCTGATAGGTTTTGTTTGAGATTTACTTTGCTAAAAAGTTCAAATATTTTATTTTTATAAAGTTCCCATAATCCAGTAGAGGCATGATCTGCAATTAGAATTTTATTTAACTCATCATGAAATCGTTCTCTAGAAATTTTTTCTGTGATATGTCTTGTTTTATAGATAGCACTATAAGTCTCAGGGTCAATGGAAAATCCAAGCGATGCTTGAAAGCGGATAGCCCGTATTGGTCGTAGTCCATCTTCACCAAATCTATCTAAAGGATTTCCAATTGTGCGAATAATCTTATTTTTAATATCCTCAATTCCGTGGTTTTCATCGATTAGCCGCTCGGATACAATATCCAATGCAATTGCATTCATTGTAAAATCCCGTCTTTTCATATCTTCAGAAAGAGTTGCACCAAATTCTGTTTTATCGGGTCTTCTTCCATCTGTATAATCAATGTCTTTACGGTAAGTTGTGATTTCGTAGCCGTTGTCACCTAACATGACGGTAACCGTTCCATGTTGAATGCCGGTTTCAATGACACGTTTAAATTTCTTTTTAGTTTCTTCTGGCATCATAGAAGTTGCCAGGTCGTATTCGTGTGGATTTTTTCCGAGGATTAAGTCACGAACAGAGCCACCTATGATAAATGATTCTTTGCCTGCTTCCTGGATTTGTTTAGAAATAAATTCTAAATCTTTTTTAAAGTTGGAGGGGATACTCGCTATTAGTTCTGAAGCGCTTAACATTAGGAAGAAGCAAGCTCATCTAATTTGTCAGAGATAGCATCTAATAATACTTGCTTTCTAATTTTTCCAGTTAATTCAATGGAATTTTTTTGTTTATATCTAGATGGCAATGAGTTTAATACTTCAATATAAAACTGAATGAATTTGGCTTCATCCCATTGAATAGTTTTATATTTGGGGAGAAGCTCTTTCAAACAGTCTTTCACTCTTTTCTCATTAGAATTGTAAACAGAGGAAGTCCATTTTTTTATTTTAATGACTTTTTCTACTTTTACTGACAATTTTTACAAAGACCTCTGATTATAATTTCGAATGACCTGACTCTAAAGTCTTGCATATTTTTTTTAATTTGAAATTTATATGACTCTTCATCAAAGCATTCCATTTTTCCACAGGAATCACAAACAAGATGACTATGCTCTGGCTTTGCTTCATTCTTAATTTCAAAATATGTGATTCTTTCATTTGATGGCAATGATTTAATAATTTTTTTTTCTGTAAATTCTGAAAGTGTTCTGTAGACTGTGACTCTATCCCAGGTGTCTTTTTCGGGAAGGTGCTCCATTATATACGTGTGTGTTATTGGCTTATGGGTCTGGTAAAGAATTTTTAAAACTTCAAGCCGACTTCTGGTGATTTTTAAATCAGCTTTATGCAGTATTTCTTTTAAATCTTCCTGTCTTACCATTGTCTACTCTTTATAAATTTCGGCTGTCTCATTCCAGATTGATCTATATTTAATTCCAAGCTGAATATTTGCTTTCAGTAATTCTTGTATTTTTAGACTTTTGTCAGGATCTAAAATGAGTTTCATAAATGGAATTTCTTGTTTTCTAGAAATTATTTCATCAATCTCTTCAATCGATTTTTCAAGACTTGATTCGCATTCTGTTTTGTATTCTTCAAATTTATACTCAGAGCAGAGGGCAGCTATTGTCATGTAGTCGTTAGCCTGTATTGCTTCGCGAATCTTTATTTCATGAGGTTTCTTTTTGCAGTCAGAAAATGTAAATAAAAGGAAAGCTATATTTATTATGTAGATTATTTGTTTAAAGTTTCTATTTTGCATTTCATTCGATTTTGTAAAATTTAAAAATTTTATTATTCCAACCTACGCTAGATACATAAAAAATAAAATGAAAATCAGAACTAATAGGATACCAATGATTACACTCATCATTTTTCCTAATTCAGATCGTTCATCTTTTTTTGCTGATTGATTGGTTTTCTTCGAGACGGCAAGCTTTACTGGACGCTCTTCAAAAGCTCTAAGTAAAATTCCATTCGGGCCTTTTGCAAAAATATGATATTCGTTCTTGCCACCGGTAATAATTTTTAAGAACTCTCCGGCAATTGGCTTTATGGTTCCTTCTTTTGTAACTGCTCCTACACTTTTGGCGAGTGCGATTTCTTCACTTGTTTGAAAAGGTAATACAAATAAAAGTTTCATATTTTCTTTTAAATTATCAAAGTCAATACCGGCAACGGGAGCAACGACAGTTTTACACATTAAGACTTGTTTAAAATCTTTTTGCACTTCATTGATCATGGACTCTGCTTTCAATTTTTCAGCAGAATTTTCGAGAACAGGAATAACTATTTTTTTAGGTTCAACTTTTATTTCTTTGTATGGATTTATAATTGGAGGATATATTGCGCCTAACGGATTGTTGATTCTAAATTTTAAACTGGAAACTTTTTCAACATCCATTTGCATTTTAGTTGTTTGAATGCGTAACTCTGTGTTGATAATTTGTTGGGCTAACATACAAAAGTCATTATAATTCTTTTTTGCAAATTTCGGAAAATGAGAAAGCATTACTTTAGGGTCTAATCCCTTATAAATGGAGCGTCCAATTCTATCGGATAATGGCCGTTCTATCCCACCTCCTTTCACTGCTTCCATTAAATCTTTTAAAAATTGAGTATAATTTTCAAAAGTTCGGATTCGGTTTAATAAAGGAGAATTTCCACATACAGAATACACTTCGAGTAAATCGCCTTTTTCCAGGGAGAATAAAAAAATCAAAACACCACTTCTGCTTTCTACCAATATAGATGCTTTTACTAGAATAGCATCTATGAGTTTGCCTTCGAGCAAAAGAGTGAGATTTTCCTCGGAAGAAACCGATTCACGAGCCATTGCAATCAATTCATTTTGTTCATTTGAAGTTTCATTTTCGGACGACATTTTCTTTAGCCTTTAATTTTTATTATCGGAAATTTATCCTCAGTGACCCGCATTAAAACCAAATCGAATTGGCACATGCTCGGGATGCATTGGTAATTCTACTTTTGCTACAGTTTCGCGATTGATTTTTGAAGAATAGATAGTAAATACATGCCTGTCAAATCCACTTTGAGCAAGTAGTATTTCTACCATTGTAATTCCCATTCCTGCGCCTTCTGTATTATCTCCATGATCAACATAAAATTCAAAAAGATTATCGTATTTTTTCGCTTTTACAAATTTTTCTCTAATTCTTTCTTCTTCTTTTTGAAGAAGGGGAAAATTGTTTATTATCCGCAGAACAATTCTTTTGTGATCATAGAAGAATTTAATTTTAATATAAAAACCATGATCTTTCATTTTACTTCTATAATAAGGAAATTTTTTATCTGTTAAGTTGTCCTTAAAAGAATTCATAAACTTATCATATTCATGATCGTTTGTGGGATCAATTCCCATCTCTTTAAATGCTAGTCTTTTTATCGCAGCCTTTGTTGAGTTGACAATCAATTCTTTCGCGCAAGTATACAGTAAATCCATAAGCTCTAATTTTCCATACCTGGTTAAAAGAGATTTTATAATAAATTTAAGTTTAGCTTCTCCAACTTCCCCTAAAACATAAGTAATTAAACTTATAGTTTTGTTTTCTGTAACACCTTCCAATACTTTTCTTTTGAATGTCTCACTCAAAAGGTGCTCATCATTGTTTGGTAAGGAGTTATTTATATTTTCCATAAGTTTTTGAAATTAAAGCTTGTTTATCACATCCATTACAGCACCAATATTTGCTTTGCAGTTTAATATTGAATTTACTAACTTAGTATTTGTTTTTTCAATTTGATTGGAATGAAATTGAACTTTAAATTCGGTAAACTTTAATCCATTTGCAGTTGAGATTACTACCGCGTTTTCTCCTCGTTTAATATTTCCTTTGTCTATTTGTTTAAATAAAGCTGCCAGTGCAACACCAGTGTGTGGATCATTGTAGAGCCCGTGCAAATCTCCGCGTGCAGCTGCATCGGCTAATTCATGTTCGTCTGCTTCTTCTACTATTCCATTGAATTTCTGAAGAGTTTTAATTGCTTTCTTAATGGAAACAGGATTTCCTATTTGAATGGCAGAGGCGAGAGTTTTCTTTGCTTCCACAGGGGCAAATTCAGAATAGCCTTTCAGATAAGATAGATAGAGCGGGTTTGCGTTATGTGCCTGTGCGAGGATAATACGTGGTAACTTTGAAATGAGTCCCATATCGTGTAACATTTCAAATCCGCTACCAAGCGCAGAAACATTTCCTAAGTTACCACCAGGAATCACAATCCAATCTGGAACTTCCCATCCCAGTTGTTGGACGATTTCAACTGAAATAGTTTTTTGTCCTTCAATGCGAAGAGAGTTCATGGAATTTGCTAAATAGATTCCTGCTTCTCTTGAAACTTCTTGAACGATTTTCATGCATCCATCAAAGTCAGTATCCAGCGAAATTACTTTAGCGCCATTTGAAACCGGTTGAATGAGTTGAGCATTGGAAACTTTATTAGCCGGTAAAAAAACAATTGTAGGTATACCAGCTTTAGCCGCATAAGATGCAAGTGCTGCCGAAGTATCTCCCGTGCTAGCACAGGCAACTGCTTTAATTTTAATTCCATCGGTAATGAGTTGGTTAACATGGCTAACTAGAACAGTCATGCCTAAATCTTTAAATGATCCAGTATGAGAAACGCCGCATTGTTTAATATAGAGTTCAGAAAGTCCGAGTTCTTTTGCGAGACGTTTTGCTTCATAGAGATGTGTTTTGCCTTCGCCCGAGCTAACAATGTTTTCATCCCGCATAGCAGGGAGAACCCATTCTCTCTTGTTCCAGATTCCCGATTGGTTTGGGAACCGAACATCTTTTAATCTATCGTCGAATAGATTTTTCCATTCATCAGCTGAGGTTTTTTTGAGTTCACTGGTGTCATGTTTAACTTGGAGTAAGTCTCCACATTTCTTGCAGAGATAAACGATTTCTTGTAATTCGTATTCGCATTTACAGTCAGGATTGATGCATTGAAATATTGCGGTATATTTTGGTTTTGATGTAACTAGTGTCATAAGTTAAGTTTCAATTTATAGGCAATATACGAAATATAGCAAGAAAAAATTTACTAAATTGCAATTTGAAAGAAATTAATACCTACCGATAGAAGTAGACTTTCAAAGATTACCATGCGAAGGCGCTGGTGAGCGAAGCGATGGGTGGAATGCACACGGATGAACACCGATGGCATAGTTAATTTACTATATTCCATTTCTTTTCCTATGTGGGTCGTTTAATCCTATATTCTTTTACTTCATGACCAAAATTAAATCCATCG
>Ga0209174_10001670_pt1 | contig 15467 bp, 13 predicted proteins | sample JI91814BDNA_FD_187505 | JGI IMG/M metagenome (GOLD analysis project Ga0209174, IMG submission 187505) | Wastewater effluent complex algal communities from Wisconsin, to seasonally profile nutrient transformation and Carbon sequestration -... | ecosystem: Engineered > WWTP > Effluent > Algae...
GAGACTTACAATTTTATAAATGATTTTCAAAACAATATTAAATCTGATCCTTTATATAATTCCTTAAAATGTGTTACAGACCCAAAGGGTTGGTATCTACATGCAAAGAACGATCAACTAGAAATCAGAACAAAATTTATTGAAGCATTAAGAAAACAGGAAGGAATTAAAACTTATATTGTGATTGGAAGAAAGAGACTTCGCACATTTCAATCTAAGCATAATTCTAAAGAAAGTGAATTTTATTTTGATATGATTTACCATCTGCTCAAGGATAGACTAAATGATGAAAATGTATTCTATCAAATTCTTCTTGCAGGACGGAAAGGAAATGATGCACTGAAATTAAAAAGCTCTATCGAAAAGGCATTAGAAAGAGATAATTCAAAACGAAAAACAAAATTGGATATTAAATTTGATTGTAGATTTATATGATTTTCCTAATTTTAAAAGCAATTATTATAACAAAAGTAACCGATTTGAAAAAGAAAAAGCAAGTGAGTTTAGAATAGATGGATATGTGTAAAAATAAAAAGAGCAATCTTTTGCATCCCGTGCCAATACTGGCAACCCCTACAGGTGCAGGTTATGGACTACAAAAATTGCTCAATTTGAATCTATTCTTATTTTCGGAAAAAAGCAAGCTATTTTCGGGAAAAATTGAAGAAATCGGAAATATTTTAATGGTGATATACTATGAAAAGGGACTTTAGGATTTTACCACGGATGAACACGGATACACACGGATGTTTGGGATTAATATCTATTAGCCGAACGAGGGTTGGTTTCTTTTTACTGTCATTCCCGAAATTCCACCCTTTCGCTTCGCTCACACGACCGCCAAGCGATATCGGGAATCTCAAATACGAAGAAGTAAGAGTTTACCACGAAGGGCACGAAGAACACGAAGGGTTGGGATTGATAAATATTGTCATGGTGAGCTTGTCGAATCCATGCTTGGGGTTAATGGTGATTATACTATGAAATGGGAAATGGTGAATATTCCAGATGTTTTATTTTTTCAAGAAGGACCGGGTGTAAGAAATACTCAGTTTACCAAGAAAGGTGTAAAACTGTTAAATGTTGGAAATATAAATTATGGGAATCTAAATTTAAATGCCACAAATATTTACATCTCCGAGGAAGAAGCATACGGAAAATATAAACACTTTCTTGCTGATGATGGTGATTTAATAATTGCAAGTTCGGGGATTGTTGTAGATAATTTTCATAATAAAATTTCTTGGGTTAATAAAGAGCATTTACCTCTTTGTATGAATACTTCAACAATCAGATTTAAAAGTTTAAATCCCAATATATTGAGTTTAAAGTTTTTTAGTTATTTTTTAAAAACACATTATTTTAAAAATCAGCTTTCTAAGTTGATTACTGGATCTGCACAATTAAACTTTGGACCTAGTCATTTAAAACAAATCCAAATCCCTCTTCCTCCTCTCACTGTGCAGAAAGAAATTGCGGAGATACTGGATACTGCCGATGCACTGCGCAAGAAAGACAACGAGCTTCTCAAAAAATACGACGAACTAGCACAGTCCATCTTCATAGAAATGTTCGGCGACCCAGTGAGAAATGAGAAAGGATGGGAAGTCTTTTCATTTGAAAGTTTATTCGATAGTAGACTCGGAAAAATGTTAGATGTAAAAAAACAAATTGGAAAAACAAAATATAAATATTTAGGTAATTCAAATGTTCAATGGTTTAGACTTGAGTTAAGTAATCTTGCTGAAATGGAATTCGACCAAAAAGAAATTGAAACATTAAATTTGAAAGATGGTGATATACTAATTTGTGAAGGCGGAGATGTTGGAAGGTGTGCAATTTGGAAAAGTGAAATGGACAATGTTTATTTTCAAAAAGCAATTCATAGAGCAAGACCAAGAAAAGATAATATTCTACCAAGTTATCTAGCCAGACTGTTCTGGAATTTTTCAAAGTATGGTGGATTTAAAGACTTTGTTTCTACATCAACTATCTCTCACTTAACTGGCGAAAAACTAAAAACAATTCCCATTCCATTACCGCCGATTGCATTACAAATAAAGTATGACCAAATAATCACCAATCTTAATAAACAAAAAAACGAACTAACGACCATTACCCACACCAACAACCTATTCCACTCACTACTACAAAAAGCATTCAAAGGTGAACTGACGTAAATCCCTTCGACGCACTGACAAGAAAAACATCGGTGTCCATCGGTGGTAATCTTTTAATACTTTTTTTAATTGACAATTATAAAAAACAGAAATTTACTTGAAATGCTATGGTGCTTGTTGACAAACAAACTCTAATTCATTGGATGCTTCTTGATTCGCTTTCAAAAGAAAGTCATTATCGAGAGAAGATTTCCATATTTAAAAACAAATACAAAACTGATTTTCTAACATTTCAAAGCCGAGTGGAAAATGCCGAGAAAGAGTCATTCGAAGAATGGGATGATTATATTGAATGGGATGCCTATGAAGGTTTTTTAAGTCGTATAAAGGAACGAGTGAGTGACATCCGAAACGGAAATATTCAATTGGTTGGATAATAGCCAAATTGTATCTCGCTACGAAGTTCTAGATTTTCAAGAGGATAATGAAAGTTATTTACTCAAACTGAAAATCGAGTTTACAGATAAATCAGAACTTTTCACAAGAGAATCTATAAAAAGAAATCTTAGAAAATATTCCTTTCACTGGCAATCAGAAGATGGACTCCTTATTATACGATGGGATAATGCAAATCATCATCGAGAGTTAGCAACCTTTCCTCACCACCGTCACGAACAAAACGAAGACAATGTAATGGAAAATAAAGAAGTCGCGTTAATAGATATTTTAAAATTTATTCTAAATAAGTTTTTTAAGGATTAATATTATGAATTTATCTAAGAACCTTGATATAAATGAAATCATGAAGCATTATTTTATTTCTGCTGTCTGGACAGAAGAAGAACAAATGGCTGAAATGGAAGAGCAAGAAATTTCTAATTTTTATGGTGATTCAGAAGAAATAACAAAGTTAGTCCCAAGAAATGAAATCAGCGTAGACAGACTTTCTGATGATGCGAAAATTAGAGCTTACGAAGATATAAAGAAATTCTTATCCATTGAAGGTGTTAAAGAAGCAATTGAAAAAGAAAATATAGACAATGAAATGGTTGGTCATGATCTATGGCTAACAAGAAATAGCCACGGAGCTGGATTTTGGGATAGAGGTTATTCTAAGGATAATTCCAATATACCAACCAATGCGGCTAAGGAAAATTATCTGCCGTTATCAGAACCAATTCCATCTGATATAACTGAAAGTGAAACACGAAATATTTACATCGACGTATTGTTAAGAGAAGCCGGTTGGGAACCATACGAGAAAAATGTTCGTGAATATCCGATTAAGAGTTGTATGCCGCAAACAGACGGAACATTGGGGGATGGATTTGCAGACTATGTTCTATGGGGGGATAATGGCAAACCACTCGCAGTAGTAGAAGCCAAACGAACCAAGAGAGACAAAGAAGCAGGACGAGAACAAGCAAGACTATACGCCAATGGATTGGAAAGAGATTTTGGACAACGTCCTATTGTATTTTATTCCAATGGATATGAAACTGGTTTATGGGATGACAGGAATTATCCTCCGCGTAGTGTATTTGGATTTTATACAAAAGAAGAATTGGAACTTTTAATCCAGAGAAGGACTTCTAAAAAATCACTCGCCAATGAAACAATCAATTTGGCAATTACGGAAAGACCTTACCAACAAGAAGCAATCCGAAGAGTCGCGGAAGCATTAGAACGAAAACAAAGAGATGCACTTCTTATCATGGCAACCGGAACGGGCAAAACAAGAGTTGCCGCCTCTATTGTAGATTTTCTAAGTAAAGCCAACTGGGTAAAAAGAGTTTTATTCTTAGCAGATAGAATTCCGCTAGTCGAGCAAGCAAAGAAAAGTTTCAATACCTGTCTTCCTAATCTTCCAGGAATAAATCTCGTAGAAGGTGGAGATAAACTTGCAAAGACAATCATATTCGCCCGTTCTCATAGTCATGCAAAGTTTATTGAGGATAGATTTAACGATCAGTTCAAACAATACAAGGGTGAATTCTTAAGAGTAATCGACTACCAAGAAGAACAAAGAAAATCTTTGTTAGAATTATTTAAGGATAACAAGCGTTCTCCACAGATAGCCGTTTCAGTCGATATGCTAGATACAGGAATAGATGTTCCAGAAGTATGTAATCTTGTTTTTTACAAACCTGTTAAGAGTCTTACTAAATTCTGGCAAATGGTTGGACGTGGGACTAGACTTTGTGAAAATCTATTTGGTCATGGACTAGATAAAAAAGAATTTCTTATCTTTGATTTTTGTGAGAACTTTGAATTCTTTGAAATAAATCCCAAAGGAATAAAGACAAATACAATAAAGTCTGTAAGTCAAAGACTTTTTGAATTAAGATTGAGGCTTATGGTTGTTCTATCTAAAGAGGAAGACTCTGTATTAAAAGATTACTCCGAACAGATTCTAAATCGTTTAATTGGACAAACACAAGCTTTGGATTTACAAAGTTTCATTGTAAGACAACATTTACAGACTGTAGAAAAATACAGAGAGCCAAGTGCTTGGATAGATTTGAGTGATTTAGATATAAAGGAAATCTTCGATCATATCGCGCCTATCGTTTTAGAGGTAGATACAGATGAATTAGCAAAGAGATTTGATTTAATTCTATTAGATATACAGTTAAAGACAAAGACCGGCGAGAAGGCAATTGAAGAACTCACTAAAAGAGTTCGACTTACAGCTAGTAAACTCAGCAAGAAGGGAAGCATTCCTAAAGTAGCAGAGAAAATGGATATTATCCGCAAAGCCCAAGAAGAAAATTTCTGGAAAGGTGCAGAAATTCCTATTATAGAAAAAATACGAATAGAACTTAGAAGTTTGATACAATTTTTAGATTCTGATTCGACTAATATTGTCACAACACATTTTGAAGATGAAATAGGAGAAGGAACAATAAAAGATTTATCCTTTAATCTAAATGATTTGGATGCTTACAAACGAAAAGTGGAAAGATACCTCAAAGAGAATAACAATCACACAACCATTTATAAAATAAGAAACAATCTACAAATAACAGAAACAGACATCAAAGAACTCGAACGGATGCTTTTTGACCAAGGGAGTTTAGGCACTAAAGAACAGTTTGTAGAGGCATACGGGGAACAACCGCTTGGAAGATTTATCAGGAGTATAGTAGGGCTTGAAGCAAAGGTAGCAAAAGAACTATTCGGTAAAATTCTTGGCAACCAAAATCTCAACGCTCGCCAAATCAAGTTCATGGATACAATCATCAATTACTTGAACGTCAAAGGAGTCATTGATCCAGCTTTATTTTTTGAGCCACCGTTTACTGATATTAGCTCAAATGGAATCAGCGATGTATTCGATGATTCCACAACAGACAAAATCATTTCTCTCCTAGACGAAATCAACAAAAAAGCGGAAGCCGCCTAGTTACTTGCTTTACGCTAAACAAGCCAAAAAGACAATAGATTCAGGAACCAAATGTATATTACCTTAGGTCAAAGGAACAAAAGCCTTTTAACCAGAGATACATTTTAAAAAGTGGAGCATTTTTTTGAATACAGTCATTGAGCAAGAATCACAAAGCAAAGAGCCAATTAGAAGAATTAAAATCAACAATTCCGAAATCACAATATTAGGAACTGCGCATATAAGTCATAAAAGCGTAGAAGCTGTGCGCGAAATCATAGGGACAGAAAAGCCGGATACGGTGTGTGTAGAACTCTGTAAGTCTAGAATGACTTCGATACAAGATGCAGAGCATTGGAAAAAATTAGACATATTTAAAGTATTTAAAGAAAGAAAAATGTATTTGCTACTTGCGAGTTTGATTCTTTCCTCTTTCCAAAAGAAATTAGGAAAAGGAGAAATCAAACCAGGCGACGAACTAAAAGCCGCCATCGACGAAGGAAATAAAATCGGTGCAAAGGTTGTTCCAGTAGATAGAGAAATTCAAATTACACTCAAACGCTCTTGGGGAAATGTTGGATTTTTTTCTAAGATGTATCTATTATCCGCTCTCATAACTTCTCTACTTGTAAAAGAAGAAGTAAGTCCCGAAAAAATCGAAGAACTAAAAAGTGATGATGCACTCAAAGATTTATTTTCCCAATTACCGCCTAGATACAATTCAATCAAAGAAGTCATCATTGACGAAAGAGATAAATACCTAGCCGAAAATATTAGACGTCAGGCGAAAGATTCAAAGAAGATTTTTGCAGTAGTAGGGGCAGGACATCTAGAAGGAATTATGAGGCATATCTTAGAAGATCAAACAATAGATCATCTAGATGAAATTCCTAAGTCTGGCATCTGGGGAAAGTTACAATTAGCTATACTTCCACTTTTCATTCTTGCACTCATGGGAGCTACTTTTTATTTCAGTGGTTTTGAAGCAGGCACTGAGCTTATTAAAGAATGGATTATCTTCAAAGGAACGCTAGCTGCGTTAGGCGCACTGATCGCTCTTGCTCATCCATTATCCATTATCCTCGCTTTCATCGCTGCCCCAATTGGAAATTTTAATCCTATCATTAAACCAGGCTGGCTTGCTGCCCTCACAGAGATATGGATGAAAAAGCCACTTGTCGAAGACTTCGAGCATATAGCAGACGACTCCGAGCACTTCACCGGCTTCTGGAAAAACCGTGTTCTAAAAATATTTCTTGTTTTACTTCTTCCACAAATTGGAAGTAGCATCGGAACTTTTCTAGTTACATGGAAAGGAATTAAAGGATTATTTTGATTTGTTGCCGGTGTTGAGAGAGGGAGAATAAAATGCAAACTGTGATAAGATTAAAATTAGATGAATTAAATCCATCGTTGATTAGTAGTATTAAATCTCTCTACAAGAACAAAGAGATTGAAATCATCATGCACGATGTTAAAGATGAAACTGAGTATTTAAAAGAGAATTCGAACAATCATAAATTTTTATTAAAACAAATTGCCATTGTGAAAAAGAATAAAGAATTAAAGAAATTTACTGTCAATGAGTTCATTAAAACATGAATACAAAGGTTACTGGTCAAGAAGAATTAACCATGAGCATAGGCTTATATATAAAGTAACAGAATCAGAAATTATTTTTATTTCATGTAAACATCATTATTAAAGGATCTAGGATTTTTTTAATGACATCCGATCGAGAATAAAACAATCTCTTTTTTTGGGCTATTCTGTCCGAGCCTTCCTGTATACTCTAATTATACAGGAGAAAAACAAATGTCACAATGGTCACCACACCGTTCAGTGACCGAACCTTCTGGAAAAAGTCCGGCTGGTGAGTGAAATTTATTGCATCTTCATGCAATAAATTTTGTATCGAACCACCGATACCTCCTAAAAAGTTAAGGAGAGGTCAAAAAGTAATCGTTTCATCCTTCAATTCCGATTTTCCGATAGCGGATACTTTGCGTAATTCGCCGGTGGTGTTCTTAATCACTACATCCCCTTTTAGAACTAAGTGGGTGTCGAATTCTACTTCGCCTTCTACTTTGAGAGAATTGCAGAGAACGAGTGATGGATAGACTTTGAATAGTTTTTCGAAGGATTTTATTTTTTTGTAATACTTGTCGTCGAGGCTAACAAGGTTTTCACTTAAGCCTGCTTGTTTTCGGATTGGATTCATCGTGAGAGAAAAATCTTCGTTTAGTATATAAGCATCAGAGCGACGGATGAGATAGTCTTCACATTTCTTCACAGGTGCGAAGCGATCTCTTGGGATGATGATTCCTTTTGTTTTGTGGAAACTTCCAATTGCGGAGCCCATTGCGGTTTCTAGTTGTAATACGTCTTTGCCGTCTACCACTTTCGGATTTACGATGAGTGAGAGGGAAGGGGGCTTCTTTTCTATGAGTGAGGCTAATGCGCGTAAGTTTACCCAGAGATTGTTCGTAGAGAAAGTTCTAAATTTTCCCATTCCTGAAAATTCAGGCTCGTTTTCCTTTGGAACCTGCGCTGTTTCTAAAAGCTCTAAGCCTACAAATTTTCCATCTATTAGCTTACGATAAATTGCCCCACCTTTTGTATCGGCGAGTGTCTTAGGAGTCATCTCCATCGCAAATTCTAATCCTACATCTACTAAGTATTCTAAGATCGCAGGCTCAATCGTTGCACCTAGATTGTCCCCATTGGAAATAAAAGCATATTCAAATCCATCGCTTATGAGCTTGTCTAAAATGCCTGTCTCTTTTAGGGAGAGGTAAATATCGCCATGCCCCGGCGGACACCATTCTTCCTTTTTGTCCGTGAGGGTAATCGGTGTTAAGTCCGATTGGTTTAAGCGGGGAACTTTGTTTTGTAAAAAGGTAGTTGTAATTTTTTGTGTGAATCCAGCATTTTTTAATTCTTCGAGTGAGTCCGTTTCTGTGTTATAAGAATTCATTAGAATCAGTGGAATTTCAACGCCGTATTTTTTTCTCATGAATGTAACTTGACTTGCTACGATTTTCAAAAAAGACATTCCGTCTTTGATTGGGATCAGTGACTTTGCTTTTTCTAGTCCCATCGAAGTTCCAAGTCCACCGTTGAGTTTAATCACGACTAGCTTTGAAAGAGTTTCTTTTTTGATTGTATATTTCTTTCGAAGGACTTCCAAATCAATTTCATCTTTATCGGGATCTAAGTCGCCTATCGTTTCCCATTTGACTTTACCCGTTTCTCCCGTTCTAACTTTTTCTACTTTTGTAAGAAAGTCTTGAATGAGTAATTCACTCAAACCTTCTTTTTTCATTTTCTCTGTGATTAATACTTCGTGTTTCATTTGATCCATTTTACTACATTCCCTTGGTAATATTTTTCTGAAAACTCTCCAAGCTCTATTCGATATGGCTTTTCTGTATCACTTGGATTGTGAATTAATTTTACAATAATGTCTTTGCCTTCTTCGCTTTCTGTTTTCACTCCATCTACCATCCCGACTCTAGGAATAAAAACTAGAAAAGAATACATATACTCTAATTGTTTTTGCTTATTTTTTACCACCATGATTCCCTTGCCAAGTAAATCTTTTTTTACAATCTTTTTAAATTCGATCGGGTAGGTATCATCCCATGTTTTTTTAAAGGTCTCATCTATTTTCTTGTAGGAAATAATTTCATTTGCAAAACCATACGACGTAAAAAGTAAAAATAGAACCAAAGAAATAGGGAATAATTTGTGCATATTCCTCATATACAAACGGAATATTACACGCGTCAATGATTTTAAACTGCTAGTAAATATCCGGAAGTATTTGTGAAATGGCAATGCCTGCGTTCATTTTAATTCTAATTCATTACATTTGCTTAAAAAACATTTAAATTATAGACTTTTTATTTGTCTTTAGAAAACATATCCAAAGGTTTGAATCATGTGGGTTTTTAACTTATTACGGCTAAGAGCCATTAAATGCTTCTTATTTTCTATCGCCTTTTATTTTGCTATTGGCATTAATTCGCCAGATTTTATTTCAAACTCTAAAACATCCATTTTTAATAAAGAGTATTGGACATCCTCATCCCTTCATTCCAACGCAGAAGGTCTTCTGGCAGAAATGGAAGAAGGCGAAGAAGATTTTTTTTATTCTAATACGATTTCTTTCGCTTTCATTATTTATTTTCAATCGCATATTTCCAATTTTTATCCAATTGCATTCTTATTTAAAACATTTCAAATCCAAGCACATCTTCTGAATATACCACCTCCTATTATGTAGACAACGCATATTTTGCGCTATTTCCACAATCAACAAAACAATATTAACTACTATTATTTGTTCTTAGGAGAACTATACATGAAGATGATTAGAATATTTTTCATAATTATTATTTTTACCGGATTACCAATATTTGCCCAAACCACTTCAAGAGGAGTTAACGATGCAAAGGAAGCGACAGAGAGTAAAGAGACAAAAGCTATTACAAACAATGATGCTGATAAAAAAAGAATCTCAGAAATCGAGACAAATCTAAAGAAGCAACAAGAAGAACTGGAAGAATTAAAAAAAGTCTACGGAGTTAACTCTGCGGATAATTCTAGTAAGCCTGCAAAGGAGGGAGTAGACGATGCGTATGTGTCTCCATTAAAGTCAAAGGGACTCACAGGAGAATACAATCGCTCTATGTTCTTAGATCCCGACAATGCAAAGAAATTTAGCAAAGACCGAACGCCTTGGCTCAATGATTGGGTAAGAGTTGGCGCATATCTCCGTCCTCGCTATGAAGACAGATACAATCTTGGCTTTGATAAACAGGATAAGGGCTATATATCGCGCACAATTCAAACATCTCAATTGTTTTTCATCATCGACCCAAGCCCTTACTTTTCAATGAAAGTAAATTTTCAAGATGCTAGGATTTGGGGAGGATCCACACCTGCCAGTGTCGGTGATAATAGAGCACAAACATTTGCAGGTGCGGGTAATACTGTTACTCCTGGACAGGGTTCGAACATTCCCGCTCAGACTGTTCTAAGAGAAGGTTGGTTTATGGTTAAGAAATTGCCTTTAAACGCAAAGCTGCAAGTTGGAAGACAAATTCTTGCCTATGGCGACCAACGCTTATTAGGCGGAGCGAACTGGACACCAAATGCATTGTCTTTTGATGGGGCTCGCTTGATGATTGATGAGGAGAATTATAATCTGCATTTCTTTGCCAATAAAATCGTAGGAAATCAAGCTGGACCCAACGGAGTCTTAACGGCTAATGCACCGGTATCCTATACAGACCCAAACACGGGAAAATCATCGATTGTAAATCCAGGTATTCCAAACCAATATCTAGTCGGGACCTATGATACTGTTAATTTTAAAAATTGGTTTTTGATAGATGCATATTCATTAGGAATTTTGACACAAAGAACTGGTTCTTACGGTGGGGCTACTCTTACGAATCCTCCACTCTCTATTGCAGCAACACCTGATTCTGATTTAATTGCGAATCAATGGTCTAAACAAAAAAATAATCTTTGGACAACTGGATTTAGAATTACGAATCGAATGGCAGCGAACAACTTAGCTGCTGATAGTCCATGGCAGGGATGGGATTGGACAGTAGAGGCAGCATGGCAATCTGGAACGACAGGCGCTAGAGTAAATAAAAATCCAAGTTTAAACTCTGCCCTGAATGCAGGCATAGGTCAGGCAAATGGAACTTTTAATCCAAATTATAATCTATTAACACAAAATCAAAAGTATGCGGGAAACTTCTACGTATTACAAACTGGTTATACTTTCTTTCAAAAACTCAGAATCGGCGCGCAATTCTTGTATGCCTCAGGAGATAGCAATCGCACCGATGGTAGCAGTTCTACTTTTCAAACTCTTCCAGGCCCTAGAGTGGGCGTGATTCCTTATTGGAATAATGTAGCCGGTTTCTCCGAAAATATTGATACAAAGAATTTAATTAGCAAGACAATCAATGTCTCCTATAAAACGGATAAGTTCGGAACCTTTTACGGTTCTTATTTTACAAACGATAAAGTCAAAACACAGGATGCATGGTATGCAATCAGTGGAGCGGCTAATAGTGGTAAAACGGTAGAAGGCTACACTGGTCAAACTAATGTTCTTCTCGCAAAATCAAGTCGGAGAATCTACAGTGAGTTTGATCTATCCTGGATGTATAGCATGAATGACTATCTTTCGATTATGATCGGTGGTGGGATTCTTACAGCCGGAGATTCTGTTAAAAACCAAAAGAATGCAGCTTACACACTCAATCTAAATACAAATACGATTACCACAAATAATTCTATTTTGTTAGGTCAGAGTGGCGCTGCTCCTGTTGCACATATTTTCTTCTTCCAGTTTATGGCTGCATTTTGATTTAGATTATTGTTTAGAGGATTCAGGCTTTTGTGAATCCTCTGGCATTTCCGAATTATCTGTCTTAGCCTCTACTGGTTCATCGGTAGTAGTTGGGACAGCATCTGTTTTAATCTTAGGCTGACTTTCACTACCAACAGAACTTTCCGGTTCAAGGCTACTAGGAAAAAACTTCTTCATTAAGTCATCCACGATCGTATGCTCATCTGCCATATGGAAGAATTGACATCCTATTCTAAAAAGTTTTTCGAGAGGCTTGATATTCCGCACAACGGCTCTGAATGTTCCAAGACTTTTTTCTTCTTCATACATATCAAAAAGAATCGTTCCACCGATAGAAAACAATTTTCCAAAATGCTTTGATTGAGGATGAGAAAAACTAAAACCACTCCCACTAATATCAAGAATAGATGATTTGAGTCTGGATTCATTAAAAATATCTGCTGCCTCAATTTCTTTACAAAATTTTTCTGCCGCAAGTAGCACTAGATTATAGTCGTTTACATCTGTTTTTTCCATATGCATAATTTGCAAATATCCATAGATCACAATATTTCTATATTTTAAAGGAACACAGATTTCGGACATGAATTTAGTTAAACCTTTGCCTTGACGCATCAAGTGAACATGCTCACTGAAGGGAATAAATTCATCCGTCACACTTTCGGGAGATTTAGTATCTGGGACAAATATGTGTTTGCCGGTGTCTGCCAACATGCGCGCTCTTGTATCCATTCTCTCGTGCACAAAAAACTCTACCTCTGTAAATTTTGCTTTGAGTTTTTGAATATAAGGCTTCATAAAAGCCTCCACTTTCATTGCGTCATCCGATAAATCATGTGGAACCATTGCTTGACTGATTACATTTGTGATGTAGATTGGAGCTTTAGAAGCTTGATAACGATTGGTAGTTCGTGTTGCGGGCTTGATTGCGAGCGAGACTGGATTAAGTAGTTCAATTCCTCTTGGATCTTTTGTATTGACTTTAAACGTGAAGCGCAAGAGATTTCCTGCATTTGTAAGTAACAAGAATCGCTCTGTAGGATTCTGGTTGTTATCCGGAGATTGGATGAGAACACCTAAATTCTTCATTGCAATGACTTTGACCTGTTTGGGCTTTCCATCCACAATTATGTAAACAGGGAATTGTTTAAAAAGAGTTTCAGTCATTTTAAAAATGGTAGCCGGATCTGTGATTTCTTTTATATCCATAATTCTTTGCGCAAACGTTTCTTTGTCCTATTTCCACCATCTACTTAGGAAGGTATTTTTAAAACAAATTTTTTTCTACTGCTTACCAATATTCTTCCTTGCTGATTTAGGAATCTTTTCTAATCTGTAAGTATGGCTGATTTAAAAACACTTGGAAAATATTACCTCCTCTCCTCTTTGCCTGTTCTACACAGTTTATCTGATTCTGAAAAAAGTTACATCGCAGAAAAGGCTGTCATTAAAGATATTAAGCGACATGAGTTTCTGTATCAACAAGGATCTCCCTGTGATTATTTTTACATTATTGTCAATGGAAGTATTGAGTTACAGAATACAATAAAAATTGGCGAGGAAGAAAAACAAGTTTCAGTAGAAGTAATGCGTAAAGGCGATTTTCTTGGAATTGTTTCGCTCATGGGGAACAAGCCTCATACTTTTTCTGCAATCGCATTAGGCGACGTAAGACTTTTTCTGATTTCAGCAGAAGACTTCAATGATATTATCACAAAAATTCCTTCCCTCGGAGTTGTAATCAGTCGTGTTCTAACACGTCGAATGAAGGCTACGCCAGATGAGCTTAACCGCAAAATCATTGAGTCAAATGTAATAGCAGTTTATTGCAAAACAAATCCGCATCTAGGCGCACAATTTTCTTTAGAGCTATCCGAGCATATCATTGATCAGACATCCAAGAAATCTATTGTTTTAAGATTTAACAAGAAAAAAGAAATGCTAATACGCTCTGTTTCTAAAATTAAAAATTATGAATTCAATGATATCAATGAAATCATAGAGCAGTATCGCAAATATATGTATTCGTATCATTTTATCATTCTAGATTTGCCAGAAGACAAACAGGAGTTATGCGAAGCTTTGCTAAAAGAGTCAGATCATTGCTACTTGATTACAGACAAAGAAATGAAAGAGCCTAAAGATTTTTTAGAGCAATACAATCTAGACAAAACAAATGATACAAGTTTCTTAACCAATATAGTTTTAAAAGAGCCAGTAAAAAGTTCCGAGTTGAATACTTTGACTCGAAAGATTGCGCGCAAAATAACAGGTATGCGCTTAGGTATTGCTCTCGGAGGAGGAGCCGCTTTCGGGTTATCTCAAATAGGCGTTCTCAAAGTATTAGAAAGAGAAGGCATTTCAGTGGATATGGTTTCTGGAACCAGTATCGGATCTCTTGTCGGTGCGCTCTGGGCAAGTGGGGTGAGTGCGGCTAATATAGAGAAAGCGACAGAGGAATTCGATTCTCTTTTTAATATGTTTAAACTATTTGATTTTTCTATGATGCCCTCCAAAGGTCTGATTACAGGGAATAATATCCGTAAGTTTCTGGAAGGATTTTTAGATCACAAAACATTTAACGATTTGCCAATTGAGCTAAGAACGATTACCTGCGATATAAACACTAGAGAAGAAATTGTTTCAAAAGAAGGATCAGTAGTTGATGCTGTCATGGCAAGCACTGCAATTCCAGGACTATTCAATCCTTTGATTACCGATAAAGGAGTATTTGTCGATGGCGGGGTAGTAAATCCTTTGCCGGTCAGTGCGCTTACCATTGAAGGAATTCAGCGGATAATCGCCGTTAATGCCATGCCTTCCCCCGAAGATGTTGTAAAGTCCAACAAGAAAGATCAATCTCTGATGGATATTTTCATCAATAGTTTTTATTCGCTTCAATATAGACTTTGCAAGTATTCATTCCAAAGCTCGGACATTTATATGAGTCCAATACTACCGAATTCTTCGTGGTATGAATTCTATCGTGCAAAAGAATTTATTGCGTTAGGCGAAAAGGTTTGCGAGGAAAATATAAAAGAAATTCGAAACCTGGCATTTAAGACTACTTAGTTTGTTTTAACCTAGCGCCTATTCTAGAATGTCGCTCTTCCCCTCGATTCAGGAGTGCTTTTTGGAAGAGGGCGAGCGAGCCAATGAGGGTGACCGATTTTTTGGCGCGAGTAATACCAGTGTAAAGAATTCGAACATTCAAAAGAGAATCTGGATTTTCCATTTCAGAGGGAATTAATATACATACATGCTCGTATTCAGAGCCCTGGCTTTTGTGAATTGTGATAGCATAGGCAGAATCAAAGTATTGTCGATAGGAGCTAGGAATTGGAACGGGTTTTATTTCTGTAGAAATAAAAGAGTAAGAACCATTAGCCTCTACTAAGTATCCAGTTTCTCCGTTAAATAATTCCATACTGTATAGATTAGTATTTACAATGACCGGCAATTTATAATTAGCCAAAGAGATCTTTGCAATTTCCGTTTCTAAAAAAGGGTTTAGATTCTTTACTCCTATCTTTGTTTCGTTATAAGGAGTAAGGATTTGACT
>Ga0209174_10001673_pt1 | contig 15456 bp, 20 predicted proteins | sample JI91814BDNA_FD_187505 | JGI IMG/M metagenome (GOLD analysis project Ga0209174, IMG submission 187505) | Wastewater effluent complex algal communities from Wisconsin, to seasonally profile nutrient transformation and Carbon sequestration -... | ecosystem: Engineered > WWTP > Effluent > Algae...
AGTTACGATCCCCACTTGGCGAATGAACCTTGAAGCAGGCACACAGGATCGTATCGATGAGATGAGAAGCTGAATCGGAGGCAGTCTCCAAGCCTATAGGTAGGTAAGGTTGGTTTGCGGGCACCGATAGGGACCCGTTGGGTTGCCACGCAATTCTCCAGCAACGACGACGATCTTCGTTCTTCCGACGGATAGCAATCCCCGTCTACGTCGGGCATACTGGCAAAAAAATGGGGAATCTACAGCTCTCTCCGGGCAGCTTCTTTGCCAATCGCCTTGGGGCTCGGAGCGCTGCTGGCAGTGGCGGTATGGGCACGGTCTATCGCACCGCCGACCGCTACACCGGGGACATCGTCGCGAGGCACAGCTCTCGGCGGAACTTCGCCATCCAGGCATCGTCACCCACATCGCCAAACCTTGGATGGCCAGCACTTCCTCGCCATGGAGTGGTTCGACGGCCAGGACCTCGGTGAACGGCTGGCTCGGGGGCCGCTATCAGTGCGCGATTGCTTGCGGCTCTCAATCAGATCGCCGATGCGCTTTCGGTTGCACACCAGCGCGGCATCATCCATCGAGATATAGACCCCATCCAATTTCCTCCGGGATAGCCAAATTGCTTTTCCCGAGGGAAAGTGAGGGGAAACCAGCAGCAGTGATCCCATTCCCTCTCATCCAAGTCAACTAACTAGGCAGTTCTTTGGGCCTCTACGAAGAGATGAACTCTCGCCAGTCGTCAGGCTGTTCCTGCCGTTGCTGGTGGATGGGGGCTTCCGTGGCTCTCAAAGGCGCGATATACAGTGCGAATTTCGGTGTTCAACGCTCGAAGGAATCGGAGGGGGAATCAGACCATCCGTCGAGTCCTCGTCGCCGATCTTGACTGAGTGCTCAACGCTGGCGAAACCAAGGTGTAGATCGGGCAGCGCCTTCAACCCTACCGGGTGAATACGTAGTCTGTGGTGCTAGCTCCTCCGTGACAGTTATTGCAAGCGCCGTCCATCACCTCGGCACCACCTCGCACCATGATCCCGCCACTCGAATTGAGGACGAACCACTCCCAGCCCTTCGCTCCGGGATTGAAGTCGCCGCCTCGCTTTGCCATCGCAGTCCCACCAATCATTGCTCCCGCCTTGGTATGGGCTTTGACCAAAATTGTACCAACTGGAAACTGTCCGTCACTGCCCCGACTTGCGTTGTTGTTGATGTAGATCGTTCTGGTGATGGTCGAGTCCATTGCGTCATGTGCTGGACCTAGCGCGGCTGCCGATGGTCCGGCTCCTGAACGTGGTGCCGTCGTTTTCGTCCATGAAGTAAACCCCGTAAGGTCTGATGCCTGTGCCTCAAAGGCGCTTTCACCACATGCACCGATCAGTGCAGCGGCACCAAGTAGTAGTGCTCTCGCAGCTCTCATATTGCCTCCCGTCTGTTTCGTGAAACAGGGCGATCTACCCCGTGGCTGGGATGGTTCATCCATCCCGCTCGGTGTTGAGTCTACGAGACAGCAGACTTGTTACATACGATCTGTCAAGCGTACGCTTGTGCTTGACCAGCAGCCGAAGAACCTTCACTTTCGTGACAGAATCTGGTGTGGCACCTTCCGCCCTGAGTATTCACACAACATGAGCGAGCCGGTCCCATCCGATGAAGAGCTACTTCCTCGACTCTGCGGGGGCGATGAGGCGGCGTATGCCACGCTGGTGCGGCGCTATCACGGACGGATGCAGCGACTGGCCCGGACGTTCGTGCGAACACAAGCCGCAGCAGATGAAGTGGTTCAAGATGCGTGGCTCGCGGTCCTGCAAGGAATAGATCGCTTTGAGCAACGGAGCAGCTTCAAGGTCTGGCTGTTTCAGATCCTGACCAACCGAGCCAAGTCGTACGGAGAGAGAGAAGGACGGAGTACTCCTTTCTCCGCGCTGGGCTCCGATGATGATGCGGCGCAGGATGCGCTAAACGCCCAGTTTGCAGCCAATGGCCACTGGCTCGCGCCTCCGCCACAATGGGATGGCAGCACTCCTGAAAAGCTGCTCCTGCGACGAGAGACCCAGCAAGTCCTGGAGGAGGCAATTCGCTTGCTGCCGCCAGCTCAGCGAGCGGTCTTGATCATGAAAGATGTCGAAGGACTGGATGCGGACGAGATTTGTAAAATCATCGACCTCAGTGAAGGGAATCAAAGAGTCCTTCTTCACCGCGCACGAACCTCCGTGCGGCTCGTCCTAGACAAGCACCTCGCCCTGAAGTAGGCGTCTAACCGCCCTCGCCGGGCGGCTTCTTCCACGTCCGAAACTGCTTCAGCATGGCATCCTCGACATCGGGAGGGAGTGGTTCATCGGGCACCTTGCCGAGCATCCGCACCGTCGCCCTCATCTGCGAGAGATATCGTCGACAGCTGCGACACATTCCAACGTGAAGCTGGAACCGCACTCGCTGTCCAAACGTGAGTCGGCCTTCCAGATAATCCGTCACTAGCGCTGTGATTTCACGGCAGGTGAGCATCGAGTAAGTCCACGCTATCTGTCGCCAACATAGCAGCTTTGGCCTAGGAATCCATCTGTTGCGCACTCGCCCGGAAAACTTGTTCTGAGCGACCGAGCGCTAGGGGAGCAGGTCTGTCTCGCGCTTCCCTACGCTCGGTCATCGCTCGTTGTCAGCTTACTTGGCAGCGCCGCAGCTCTTTTCGCCGCCCATCGGCTTCGCGCCACTACAGCTCTTCTCGCCGCCCATCGTCTTATTTGCCCCGCAGCTCTTCTCGCCGCCCACCTTATCGGACTTGGCAGCCGCTCCTGCGGCGGGACCACATCCAGCGACCGAACCACAGGCCAAGGCTGTCAAGAGTGTTGCTAGCAGCTTCTTTTGCATCCGAATTCTCTTCCTATTGATGTTCGCGATCTTCTTGTTGGCAGACCCTGAAATCCTCCCTGATGCATTCAGAGAAGGAACGTCCGTCGCAGATGAGTCCTGCGACGCCTGGCCTCGGAACGTGACCGCAGCTCGTAGTCTCGCCAGCCATCGACTTGTTACAGTCAAATCTGCATCCAAACAAAATGCCGATCGCTTGTAACAAACGGTCGCGGCAGAAGACTACGGCTGCGGTTGGTCAGCGATCTCAGCGAGCGGATTGCAGCTGTAAGCCAGTGAGCTGACTCAGAAACGAGCCCTCTTACAACAAGGAGATCCGAATGAACACGAAAGTCATGGTTGCACTCGTCAGTTCCCTCAGCTTCGCTTCGTTGACGACGGTGGCACACGCAGGTGATGCCCCCAAAGCGGAGAAGGGCGAAAAGAAGGGCGAAAAGAAGGCTGGCAAAAAGGGCGGCGAAAAGAGCTGCGGTGGCGAAAAGAGCTGCGGCGGGAAGAAGTAGATCCTGCTGGGTCGCCGGAGTGAGGTTCTGGACTCCCTCCGGCGGCCTCCTTGTCCCATCACCAAGCAGTTACAGAGGCCCAACTTGGCGAGACTGATATCGGGCATCGGAGTCGGTCTGCGACGACCGTTCGCCGCAGAACTGCTGAAGACGAAGCGGCACTTGGACTTTCTGGAAGTCACTCCTGAGAACTGGGTCATGTATGGTGGCCAGCGGCGCAGTCTACTTTCTGCCTGTATGGATCGATTCCCAACCGTCTCCCATAGTGTCAGTCTGTCCGTGGGGGGTCTCGAACCACTCGATACTGCGCTGATGGACTCTGTGGCGACGCTCTGTGAACAGACAGACGCCCCGTTTTGGAGTGATCACATTTGCTATTCGAGCGTCCTGGGACAGCCGACTCACGACCTCCTGCCTCTGCCATTTACCCATGAGGCGGTGCATCATGTGGCGCGTCGCGCAGCACAGGCACAGTCCCATGTCGGAAGGCCGCTGCTGCTTGAAAACGCTACGTATTGTGTTCCGATGCCGGGCGCAGAGCTAGATGAGGCGGGGTTCCTTTGTGCCATCCTCGGTGCGGTGGACTGTGGACTGCTGCTCGACGTGAACAATGTCTATGTGAACAGCCGCAACCACGGCTACGATCCATTTCTCTTTATCGACAGACTGCCACTTGATCGGGTCGGTCAGCTTCATCTGGCCGGTCACACTTTGGTTGATGATGTGATCATTGATACGCATATTGGACCCATCATTGAGCCCGTCTGGGCGCTCTACCAGCACACGATCCGGCGAGCTGGACGACTGATTCCTTCTCTCATCGAGTGGGACCAGGAGATCCCAGCGCTTGACGTTGTGCTCGACGAGCTTGAGCGGGCTCGCAGCGTGGCGGATGCAGCCCTCATGAATCATCCAAGTCATCGCAGCCGATCAATGGAGCATAGGAAGGTGGAGCGATGAGACTCGCTGCGCTGTTTGATACGATCGGCCCCTACCTGCTTGGACTCTCGTCCCATGAAGAGACGGTTCCCTCCCTGTTCGGAGCCGCAGCAGACCCGCAGCATGCGAAGCGACTGCGTATCTACGAGCGCTTCTGTCGCAAGCATCGCCAGGAGGCGCTGGATCATGTGTTCGCTCATTGCCGAGCGACGGTGATCTCTGCATCCGACATCGCCACTTGGGAGTCCTTGGTGGAGCAGTATTTTCGCTGCCATCCGATGCATCACTTTGAGCTAAACCACAACGGTCGGCTCTTTCCCGAGTTAGTTGCGGAGGAGCTAGCGAAGCAGCGTTTCGGGCTGCCTCCGTACCTTGCAGAGCTGGCAGACTTCGAGTGGTGGGAATGGCAGACGTACACCGCTGCGGACTCTGTGCAAGACCAGCTTGCGGAACAGGGGCCGCTCCGAGTCTCATCATCCGTGGAGCTGCGACCGTTCCAGTACGACTTGATTTCGTGGCTCGATTCAGACCAGCCTGGCGACCTGGCTTCCTCACCGGAAGTACATGCCAGCGTGGTCTTGTTCTGGCGCGACAGAGATCTCGATCTTCGCCGCACCGCAGCTAGCCAGCTCGACATGTTCATCCTCAAGGCGGTTCTGGAGGCAGTTCCCATGCAGCCTGCACTGGCTGAGCAGCTCGGTGTTTCGCACTCCGCACTGATGCGCACGGCTCTCGACTTGCATCGCGCGGGGATTGTAAACGGAGTCATGCCAGCAACGGTCACCGAAGACACCAAAACACATGGAGGTTTACATGAGCACTCGATCGAAGTTTCTGAGCCTGTCGCTTCTGCTGTTGCTTGTGACGCCGCAAGCTGCGGAGGCCAAAAAGTTCGAGATTGATCCCAACCACAGCTACTTCGCATTCACTGCGTCGACAGTGATCTTCGATGTCGAGGGCCGCTTCACTCGCTATAAGCTACAGGCCAGTGGTGACCCCGAGACGGGAGCAGATGGACAGATCCGTCTCGAAATCGAGGTGAAGTCGATCGACACCGGCAACAAGACCCGCGACAAACACCTGCTGAGCGATGACTTCTTGGCGGCCACCAAGCACCAGAAGATCATCTTCACATCAAAGAATATCTCGAAAGAGGCTGGCAAGTTCATCGTCGATGGGACGCTGGATCTGCACGGCGTCCAGAAGGACGTAAAGCTCTCCTTTGTTGCCACCAGTGGCATCAACGGCGCGGGAGTCAAGGAGTACGCCTACAAAGCCGAGCTGCCGCTAAACCGCAAGGACTTCGGAATCGGTGCCGATAGCGTAGCCGCCAAGATCAGTCTCAAGGATCAGGTTACGCTGCGCATCTTGGTCGCAGGCTTTCCAGAGTAGTAACAGCAGACTCCGTCGGCCTGTATGAAGTGTGCAGACAGGCTACTGTACTTCTTGAGCCACCACCGATCATTCCGGTAAGATGAAAGGATGACGATGACGACCTCTGCTTCTGCTCCGTATGGTCTCAAAGTGAGCTTTGTCGTGCATGCCATCGCCGACTTGCTGTTTGCGATCCCTCTGTTCATTGCTCCGGCGTTCACGCTCGGATTGTTTGGATGGCAGACGATTGATCCGATCGCAGCGCGTATCGCAGCCGCAGCTCTGTTCGGAATCGGTATCGAGTCCTGGCTCGCACGGAACGCCCCCCTGAGTTCGTTCCTGGCCATGCTAAACCTCAAGGTGATCTGGTCCCTCGCTTGCACGGTTGGGATTGCCTGGTCCCTCCTAGAGGGAGCCCACGGACGCCCGCCCATGGCGTTCGGAATTCTGGCCATCTTCGTGGTCTTCCACGCCGTGTGGGTCTACTGGCGGATGGTGGTTGGGAAGCTGCGATAAGAGACAAACCTGCGACGGGAGCATGTTTGAGATGCTGAGTCCTCGCTCAAGGAAATCTTCGCTACTTGCCTCTCTCTGTCTGGTAGTAGGTTGCCGGAGCACGGTGCAGCGCTACCAACCGCCGAGCGCTCCGGTTACAGAGATATCTCACAACGACTACCAAGCACTCCTGTCCAAGTATGTAGGCGACGATGGCAAGGTTGCGTACGGCAAGTGGAAGGACAGCGCTCAAGACGTGACCTCTCTGGATCAGTATCTGGTACAGGTCACAAACTTTACTCCCGATACACACAGCCAGCTTTTCAAGACAAATGTCGACAGTTTGAGTTTTTGGATCAACCTCTACAATGCGATTGTCCTCCGTGAGGTCATCCGCTCCTGGCCTCTGGCCTCTGTGAATGACATCAGGCCGAGTGCAACATCGTTTATTAAGCAAGGGAAAGGATTCTTTTACGATCTGAAGTTCATGATCGGCGGGCAGACGATGAATCTGCTCGACATCGAGAATAAGATCATCCGAGAGCGATTCCATGACGCACGCATCCACTTTGGGATCAACTGCGGATCGGCATCCTGTCCCCTTTTGCGCAAGGAGGCATTCGATTCGGCGCGGCTAGAGAGCCAGTTAGAGACAGCATCGCGAGCTTTCGTAAACGATATCCGAAACGTCGATGTGAGAGACAGCTCCCAGGAGGTCTGGCTGTCGGAGATCTTCAAGATGTACAAGGACGACTTCGGCTCGTTCGCCAAGCAGAAGGGCAGAGATTCGGGACTCCTCGACTTCCTGCTGCTCTACGCGCAGGGTCCGTTGGTCGGAAAGCTGACGAGTGCGAAGGCCAATGGCTACAAGCTCCGCTTCCAGCAATACGATTGGTCCGTCAACAATCAGGATGACAAGGACGAGGCTCTGCTTCAAGAGCGGTAACTAACCCCCAGTGGGTTGCACTTGTGGGGCTTCGCGTGCTGACAAATCGAGGACCAAATGGCATCTTTAAAGACAACATTGACGTTCGGCATCGCGAGAGGATCGGGCAACGTAACCGGATCATTGACAGGCACCATCATTGATGATGGCAAGCTCCATAGTTTGGCAAATAGGAGATCGATTGATCTCGATGATACCGTCACGGCTCAACTGGAACCGAGTGCGCCTCATGACACCGTCCGAGCGAGATTGAGCGCGACCGAGAGACGGACAACCGTTTTGCCTCGGCGCTCAAGTCGTGCGGAGGAAGCGCTTCATCCGACACTCGCACAGCGACCTCGTTTCGAGCGCGTTCGTCTGCTTGGCGAAGGTGGCGTCGGAACCGTGGAGCTAGCACGCGACAATGACATTCGCCGAACCGTCGCCGTCAAGAAGCTCCGCTCCTAGGTTCGCTCCGAAGGAGCGCTCCTTCGATTCGCGGACGAAGTACGTATCGTCGGTCAACTCGATCATCCAAACATCGTTCCAATCTACGACGTTGGAAGCGACGAGGCGGGTGACGTCTACCTCGTCATGAAGCATCTCGAAGGCGAGACGATGGCGGACGTGATCGCGAAACTGAAGGCCGGTGACACGGCCTATCGCGAGCGCTTCACCGTTGAGCTTCGAGCGCGACTGTTCCTATTGGTGCTTGACGCAGTCCGATATGCGCATTCTCGTGGTGTGCTCCATCGAGACTTGAAGCCCGCCAACATCATGGTCGGGCCTTACGACGAAGTGACGGTGATGGACTGGGGTATCGCGAAACCGATCGGTGCTCGCGATCCGGTCTCGGCTGCGAAAGACACTCCAACGTCGTGGATCGACTCCCAAGATCAGCGCCTGATCGACACCCAAGTGGGAACACTTGCGGGTACGCCTTGGTACATGTCACCTGAACAAGCGGCGGGCCAGAACGATTCGCTCGATGAACGAAGCGATGTCTATTCGCTCGCGCTCGTCTTCTACGAATGGCTTGCGCTCGAACATCCTCTTGAAGGAAAGAGCAATCTGCTCGAAGTTCTCGGGACGATCATGATGACTGATCACGATGCAGGAGTTCTCACACGACGCGCTGGCGCACGCGGGGTTCCTTGTGAATACGTGTATCTGATCTTGCGTGGTCTTCGTCGGGACCGCAGCGAGCGACTGGCGTCAGTCGATCTAATGTATCAGCAGCTCACGGACATTCTGGATGGCAAGGTACCCATCGAATGCCCTGTGACATTCACCAAGCGAGCCTCGCACGAAGCCCTTCATTGGGTGGATCATCACCAGATGCTTTTCGTGGCTCTCTTCTTCATTGCGTCAGGGGGTCTACTGTTTGGGACGATCACTCTTGCATTACTGGGTATCCGCTCCCTCCTTGGGTAGTCGAGACGGTTCATCCCAGATTTCCCTGGGTCGCCACCTTCGGCATCCGAAGCGGTGCAGCCTTCGCCGTGGGGATCGGCCCCGCTGGTCGAAGTGCAGTGCTGATTGCACTTGGTGATCGTTGCGCTGTGGGGTGCAGCGCCGTCCATCTTTGGGCAGCGCCACGGGTCCAGCCACGTCCGTATCACCATTCGCCGCATTAGGCTGACCAGCACAGGGCGCACTCATGGGAACGCACCGAGCATCTTGTTTCCGTGTGTCTGAAACTCCGCCCGCAGTCAGATGGCCGAGGGACTGACGCGACAGCGCTTAGGCGATGGTGTTCGCGTGCATAGCGCGGGCAGTCAGCCATCGAGTGTAAATCCCTACGCAATCGAGGTGCCAAGGCTGGCGATCGTGGATTCGGGGTGAAGCTTGGCCGACTCTGCATGGATCGACGCACTGGACATCGTGCGAAGCGATCTACGATGGCTCACTGAGAGCGGACACGAGAGCCTGACAGGTTGCGCGGCGCTTTGAGCCCGTTCCCTACGCTACCGAGAGAGAGCACCATCTAGGGAACGGAAACGCTCCGGTTCTCGACGGGGATTGAGTTCACCGCGACCTCAAGCCCGACAACATTTTTCTCCTCGAGCGGGAGGGGAAGCGCGACGTGGTCAAGATCGTCGACTTTGGACTGGCGAAGCTCGACGCGGGACAGCGACTTACCCAAGATGGCACCGTCGTCGGAACGGCAGAGTACATCTCCCCCGAGCAGGTCACTGGACGAGACACGGATGCTCGCAGCGACCAATACGCGCTCGGCTGCATCCTGTATGAAATGCTGACATCGCAGCTTCCCTTCGATGGTGCCACCACCACCGACGTGGTCTACAAGCATGTCTACAAGCAGCCGATGCCGCCGCGCAAGGTCCGTCCCGAAGCAAACATCCCAGAGTCGCTGGAGCAGGTGATTGCCCGCTGCATGGCCAAAAAGCCAGGCGACCGCTTCGAAAAAATGACCGATTTGGAAACGGCGCTCACCGCGATCGAACAAGTCTTGGTGGGAACCAGCACAGCGAAAGTGGTGTTGCCACCGCCCGCTGGCAGGCTGCCACGATGGCTGCTGGTGGTCGGGGGTGCACTGCTCGTGCCGATGGTGCTCGGTACGCTCTACTTGGCGCTCCGCAGTGATGGAAAAGAGAAAACCGGCGGCTTCTCAGTGCCGGACCTCGGGCCGCTCGTGGTCACCAAAGCAGCGGTGAATCTGTCTGATTTGGGTAGTCCGGGGATGCCATCCGATGCAGGAACGAAGCCAAGCGGCGTGACGCCCCCTGTTCAGCCAAAAACAACCGATATTCAGCCAAAACAGACCAGTCGCGTGGACCCAATCCCATCCCAGGCCAAGCCTCCACTATCGGTCAAGCTGACGATTGCCCCAAAAAAAGCGCTGGCATCGGTGGTCTGTGGTGGTGAAACATTTGGCTGCAACCCAAGCTGCCAGGTCCAGATTCCCAGCGATGGTAGCTGCGAGGTCAGCGCTCCCGGATTCCGCAAAAAGACCCTGCTCGGAAGAAATGCCAAGACCAAAGGAACCTGGCGGATCGTCTTGTCGAAGGCAAAGCGGTAGAGTGAAAATAGTCGGTCTGATTCATTGATCGACAAAATGACCGAACCCACTCAACCGTCGAATCGAGCATGAAGACATCGCCCGCCTCCCAGATCCTGTCCGCTTTGGTGCTGTCGGGACTCTCTTTGATGGCCAGCCCCGCCTTTGGCCGAGCCGCAAACGTGGCACCCAAAGGTCACGTCACGAGGCAAGGCGAGGCCTTCACTTTCAGCCTCCGTTTTCTCGGTTCCGTCGACGCGGGGCGCGCACGGTTGGCGATCTCTCCACCAACCCAGCAGGGCACCGGTTCGGTGATCAACATCGTGGCCGAGGCGGAAGCGCTCGGGCTAGCCAAAGCTATCTCGGGGCTGCATGAGCAGTATCGCTTGGTGCTCGATGGAGCCACGCTGCTACCCCGTAGCATTCACCTGCAAGAGAGCGGCTGGCGGATGCGCACCGCCGTCATCACGCTCGACGGAAAAACCGTGGATCTAGTCATCACCAGACCCAATGGCGAGCAGCGCGGCCGGATGACCATGCCGACGGAGCCGCTCGATCCACTGGCGGTGTTGCTCTCGCTGCGAGCAATGCGGCTCCACGACGGGGATAAGCTGGATCTGGTGGTCCTCGATGGCTCGGCCTTCTATCAGGGCACGATGGAGGTTGTCGGACGCGAGGAGTTGGCGACACCAAATGGCCCGCAGAAGGCCATCAAGATCGCTTGCCGGGGAGAGCGCATCGTCAATAATGGCCAAAAAGTAGGTCGGCCGCCGCGCTTCGGTACCGTGTGGGTCAGCGATGATCCCGCTCGGCTGCCGCTGCGCATCGAAGGCGAAACCGAGCTGGGCAAAGCCGAGTTTGTCCTCACCAGCTTCGAGCCAGGACGCAAGCCGCTGCCACTTCCCAAGAAGGTCGTCGGCATCAACGAGCGTCTAGCCGATACCGCGCCGGAAGCTCTACCAAAGCTCTGACGCACCGTAGACAAAGACCGCCAGCGCTGCCGCCACCTGTCCGAGCTCGATCGGATCAACCTTGTCGACGGTATCCGCCGCCGAGTGGTGATAGACAAAGTAGCGCTCGCCCGCCACCTGAAGCCCGACCACTGGTACGCCTCGTTCAAACAGCGGCCGGAGATCGGCACCACCGCCGGGCATTCCGACCATCGAAGCCTGCATGGGTGCCAGCAGCCCGGCCACCGTGTGGACCTTCGCGAGTGCCACCTCACTGCCCGAAAACAGCCAGCCCGTCGGTCGAAACACCCCACTATCGGCCTCGATCGCCAGCACATGCTTGTCGTTCCCATGCGCCGCTGCATAGGCCTTTGCGCCAGCGCCGCCGTTTTCTTCGTTGACCCACATCACCAGCCGCACCGTTCGACGCGGCTTGTGCTCTCGCAGCGCCAACAGCGCATGCCAGGCCGCCACGCAGTTCCCTCCGTCATCGTGCGCGCCCTGCCCCACATCCCACGAATCGATGTGACAGCCAAACACCACCACCTCGTCGGGACGTTCCCGCCCTAGCACCTCGACCACGATGTTGCGCGATGGCGACGGTGGTAGCTCTTGGCTTCGCAACACCAGTTTCGCTTCGATCCGCTGTCCAGCGCGCTGCTGCCGCAGCATCCGGTCGGCATCCTCGGTGCTTACGGCTGCAAACGGAATGCGCGCAACACCCTCTTTGTACGTCATCACACCGGTATGCGGAGTACCAAGGGACTGCGGGGTCAGTGAGCGCAGCAGCGCGGCTTTGGCCCCTGCTTCAGCAGCCTTCACCGCGCCAAACAACCGAAACGGTACCGCCGATTCGTAGGACACAAACGGCGGCGCAAATAGGACGATTTTGTTGCGCGCCGTGCCCGGCTTGAGCTCTTCGAAGCTCTGCACCACCAGCACCTCTGCGGCAATTCCCTCAGGAGGCGTCGCGACGCTTCCGCCCAGCCCCAGCACCGAGACTCGCTGTGCCGAGGGGGCGCTGAGCGTGAGTTCCTCCTGGCCTCGCACCCAGCGCGGCACCATCACCGGCTCGCCCCGCGCCGTGGTCAGCCCATCGCGCTGTAGTTCGGCCAAGATCCAGTCAATCGCCCGTTCGAGGTTGTCACTGCCCGACAGTCGAGGACCAAACGAGTCACAGAGCTTTACCAACCGAGCATAGATCCGCTTGTCGCTCGTCAGGCTGGCCTGTAGCTTGTCGACCGTAGATCGGAGCCGCAGCGACGACTCAGCTTCTGCTTTTACCGGAGACGCCGGCATGCGCAGAACCGGAGCCGTTTCATCGGCCAGCACGGCCGGACCGCTGCCCAGCGCCAGCAGCGCAGCCCACCCGATGAAAAGAAGACCGCGACGTGCCAACACTCGCTAGCCTCGGTTGCTATCCGCCAGCTTGGCCGTCTTGGTTTCCACCGGCATCATCGCCGGTGCCACCACCGATGCCTTCGTCGTCTCAGCAGGGTGTTTTTCGATGAGCCACTGCGCCGCACGTCCGAAGTCCGCAAAGCGGCTCATCTTGCCCTCTTCCCCAAGGAAAGCCATTGCGACCTCACGACCTTTCCCCGGCCCTTCAGCGAGCCGCGCCGCCACCACCAAGCAATAACCCGCCCGATCGTTGTAGCCGGTCTTGCCGCCCAGAACCTCGTGACGCGACGCGAGCAGTACATCGGTGTTGCTGTAGTCGATCGTGCGCTTTTTCGGTCCCAGTACGTGCGCGACATACGAGCGGGTCTTGCACGCCTTGGCGATCAACGGATGCTTCAGCGCCGCCAGGAGCATCGTAACCGTCTCTCGCGGTGAGGATACGTTGCCGTAATCAAGGCCCGTCGGATCATGAAACTCGGTCTTGCGCAGTCCCAGGCTCCGCGCCTTTGCGGTCATCTGCGCCGCATGTTCCGCTGGGGATAACCCCGCCGCCCGACCGAGCGCCAGCACGGCGCGATTGTCCGACGCCATCAGCGCCGCATGCAGCAGGTCGCGATTCGTGAGCTTCATTCCGACCATCAGCCGCGACTTGGCCCCCCGGGTCGTCCGCTTGGCGTCCTCTTGTGTAATCACGGTCTCGCCGTCTAGGTCCAGCTTGTGTTCGAGCGCCACCAGCATCGCCATCAACTTCGAGATCGACGCGATCGGTCGCACTTCGTCGGGATTCTTCTGAAACAAGGGCGTCCCGGTGTTGAGATCCAACACCACGGCGGCCCGCGCTTGAATGTTGGGCAGACCGCCACGCGTATAAACCGGCACCGCCCGTTCGCGAGCCCGCTTGCGCGCTGGCTTTTTCCTGACCAGATGCTTGCCGGACTTCACCGGTGCCGTCGCGGAGGACTTACGGTGGTGTCTGCTCGATGCGAAAGAAGGACTACTGCCAGCGAGCGTGACGAAAGCGGTGCCAATTACTACCAGAATTCGTCGCCACGATGCCAGGGAGCGCATGCGCGGCAGTATCCACGAGTCCCGGCCTGACACGCAAAATTTTTCGTCGAGGAAGAGTGGCGATCAGACCAAGTGGCGAGCGAGATAGTCGGGATAGTTGGCCGCGTCGGGAAGACGGAGATCAATCACGAGTTGGGGCTGCTTGCCGTCCTCTTGAGACATGTACACCGACGAGCCGTGTCGCTGCCACGCGGGAAGCGCCATGTACTCGACGCCGTGCTGACGGAGAATCGCAATCCGCTGCTCGGAACCAGTTCCACCGAGGATGGCTTGAATCGTCGCTGGCGCGGTCTTGGCCTGCTCCAGCACATGCGTCAGGTAGCGCTCGATCGCTGCGGATTCAGCCCGCTGTCGTCGCCACTGAAAGTACGTTCGTGCCAGTTCGACATTCGGAACCTCGAACAGCCGTACATCGAAGGTGAAGACCTCATTGACCATCAGCGACAGCTTCGCCGATGCCTCACCAGCAATCCGCGCCAGCAGTCGCCTCGCGTCACTGCCTTGCGAGATCGCAAACAGCAGCAGATCGGTACGATCGGCATACCCGAAGCTGCAACCCAGCACCGCGCACAAATGCGACAGCGTCTTTAGCAGTGCCTTTTGGACCTCGCTGTCAAAGACTTGATCGGTTCGTTCATTGAGCCGCTGTTCGAATCTCCGCCCCAAGAGATGCGCCACCAGCGGCGTGCCGCTAATCAGTGGACAGTCGGCAAAGACCTCATACGGGGCCACCTGCTCTGGGACCACAGAGGTTGTCATTGTTCGTGATTATACCAATTTTTGCTTTTTGCCGAGATAGTTTGCGCAGTTTGATAGGGCGCAAAAGTTCCCGTCGCCTCAGTCAGGGTTTGGCCTGAGCCGGACACAGTCTTCTTTCGTCGACAAGAACTGTGCTCTTATAATGGAAGAATGTCATCCGCAGATCTCCCGGTTGCCAATGGTTCCGAGCTGGTCATCCTTCTGTGCACGTTTCCGAGCGGGAACGAGTGGGGCGAAGTGGCCAACACCCTGCTCCACGAACGGCTGTGCGCCTGTGTAAATCAAGTCCGCGAGGTGTCGTCGATTTATCACTGGCAGGGCGAGATCGTGTCAAACCGCGAGGTCGTCTGCATGATCAAGACCTCGGCAGTCCGATATCCAGAACTGGTGCAGCGGCTCACCGATCTACATCCCTACGACGTCCCCGAAATCGTTCGGCTATCGGTCGAATCAGTAAACCAAGCCTATCTCGATTGGGTGGTGTCAGAGTGCGATCCAAGCTTGCCCGAGTCGAGTCGCACCGATGGTGAGGGTCAGCTCGACGAGGTATAGCGAACGCCCGGCTGGATCACCCGATTCAAGCCGGTGGTCTACGGAGACGGCGGAAGCTGGATTCGGGGGATTCTCCCGAGTCGATACACGCCGTCGGCGTTGGGGATATACATTCCACCCGGATCGCTGTCCTTGGTGAGCGCGGTCATCCGGAGCACCAGCTTGTCTCCTGCCTCGGAATCGCTCGCCACGCCTTGTACCTGCGTCTGAAACGGGACCGCATACAACGGGTTCGCAGCATCACGGACAAAGACGTTTTCGACGCCAACCAGCACTTGGTCCGCGCTGTCATCGACCGCCGCCGCCGCACGGGTTCGCACTTCAAAACGAACCCGCATTTTGGTTACGCCATTGCCGAGCAGCAAGCCATCGCCAATGATGTCCCACGTACCCGCCGGTACTTTGTCCCGAAGCACATACGCCGCTTCTAGCGATGAAGGAGAGCCACCGGCCCTCACACCAGGCGCTCAAAACGGCGGCGGTTCATGGTCCACGAGGACAAGGTTCAGCTCGCTCTGCAAGTAGTCGATCCACAGCGCCGCCGGATTTCGCGCCGCTGGCTGACAGCCGAGTGACATCGTCAAGAGCAGCGAGCCGAGCGCCGCCCGCAGG
>Ga0209174_10001679_pt1 | contig 15419 bp, 20 predicted proteins | sample JI91814BDNA_FD_187505 | JGI IMG/M metagenome (GOLD analysis project Ga0209174, IMG submission 187505) | Wastewater effluent complex algal communities from Wisconsin, to seasonally profile nutrient transformation and Carbon sequestration -... | ecosystem: Engineered > WWTP > Effluent > Algae...
GCGGCTTTGATATTCCCCTGCCTGCGGCTTTGATATTCCCCTGCCTGCGGCTTTGATATTCCCCTGCCTGCGGCTTTGATATTCCCCTGCCTGCGGCTTTGATGGTGGGCGCTGCGTAGCGGGTCGGGTGACTCTTTTCGGGCTGCGAAAGGTGCACACACGCCCTCTGCCCTCTGCCCTCTGCCCTCTGCCATCGGGCATGTGTGGCCGGACATCGCACACCGTGCCAACCACGGGCGGGCATGTGTGCGCGGTCGGAGCACACCGTGCAGGTGGCAGAGGGCGGGAACCGTGAGTCTTCCGGCGCGGTGGCGCACCTGGTCGCGCCTTACGTTCCCGACACCAGGAACGTAAGCGCTCAACGGCTCTCAACGGCGCTGTGAGCCCCGTACAGGCGCTGCGTGGGCATCGGGGCGGGGTGGGCGGGGAACGCGGCTCAGCGCCCCTGTGAGCGCCTGGACGCGGGTCGGTGGGCATCGGGGCACATGGGCGCTGGAACGCGGCGTGGGGCGCGTGGAGCCCCGTACAGGCGGCATATCGGTACTGCCAACGAAATGGTCACGCGCGGCTTGAGGACACGGGAGCGGGGTTCAGGTGGTTCGCGCGGCTACGGACGATGAACGGGCGCGTTTATCAGCGCATCGAGGCGCGCCTGGAGTTCCGCCATCGTCGGTGCATCGTGGGCGGGGGTGGTTGTGGGCGCGGCTGGCTTCTTGAGTCCGAGGCGTCGGCGGGAGCGGTATGGCATAGGCGGTGGGTACCCGCGCGGCGGGTTGGTGATGCGCGCGGCTGTGGGACGGGGAACGAGTGTTCTGGAGTTCAGCGCAGCGTAGAACCCGCTATTCGTTTGCCGACACGCGTGGGTGGCGGGGTGGCGGGGTGGCGCGAACGTACACCCGCCCCCCGCGCGAAGTAAGGGGTCTTTAAAACGAAGAATTGGGACGTGACACTTCTATATTTATATACTCTGAGCTGCGCTTATAGGATGGCTGCGCGGGCTGGGTTCTGAAGGTCGGTCGGCGGGTGGCGCGGGGTGTACGTCCGCGCCACCCCTAGCAAACTCGTAAATGGCATCGGAAATGCACGTTTATACGTATCAGCAATTGAAAAGGGTGGCGTTCCTGCACGTTTGCGCTGGTCAAAGGGTGGCGCGGACGTACACCCTTTTAGCGAAAACGCCACCCGACCAAAGTTTGCTAGAGGGTCTCTTCCGCCGCCGCGCAACCCGTGAACGGCTCCCGCTCAGCGATATGTGATTTGCCTCACATAGATAGTCCGCTGACCTGTATATATCGCATTAACAGCAAACATCATTCGCCATTCACGACACCACCTCCACGCTGCGCTTATGACGCAAGGTGTTACGCCGATATATACACATAACCGCAGGTAGGGGACACCACTTATACGGTTCCAAGCCATTTCTGTACGTCGTGATTTCGGGGCGTTTCGCAATTCATCTAGTAAAGTTCCTTGTGTACAGCAAACGACCTGACACACGAAAGGAGCGCCACGTGAGCACACTGGCTGGTGACAAAACAGTGGACGCGCTTCTCGACCCCGATCAGCCGCGCGTAACCGCGCCGCGCATCGCTGAAATCTTCGGACTTCATCCCACGACGGTCATCCACGCGATACGCGTGGGGAAGCTCGCCGCTGACGTGGTGGAAGCGCGCGGTGGACGCGCCACGTACGGCATCCGTCCCCGCGACGCCGCGCTGATTTGGGGCTACAGGCTCCGCGAGACCACTACTGCCTAGAAAGCAAAAACCCCCCACCGCCGCCAAGCAAGAGGGGGTTTCCACCGGAAGGAATATCCAAGTTGTCTACCACCACTGTAACACCATCAGCGGGAGATGAAGGGTCGAACCCGTTCGGCGACCCCATCGACCGCCAGGGCATCTACGAAATCGAAGCTTCTACCGATTTCTGGAACCGTAAGCCGCAACTCCAGATGATCTACCACGCGGCGATGGACGAGAACGTGTCCCCGTGGGGGTTGTTGGCAGCGTGCCTGGCGCACCGGATGAGCCACGTGCCACCGAATGTCGTGCTGGTGAAGAACAACGGCAAAGAAGGCGCGACGTTGGCGCAAGGCACTTCGCTCAACGTGTTCGTTGGGATGGTCGCACCTCCGGGTGGTGGAAAGTCGGTCACTTTCCGCCTCGCCAGCGAACTGATCCCCCCGAAGGACATCCCGCTGGCGGACGGCACGGGTCAAGGTCTGGTGAAAGCCTTCGCCGAGCGTAAGAAAATCACCAAAGACGACGAGGGTAAGACACTCGACAACCCGTACATGGTGACCCGTTTCCACCGTCACTCGTTGACACTGCACGCTCCCGAAATCGACACACTCAACGCTGAGTTCGTCCGTGAGGGCAGCAAGACCGCCGGAATGATGCGCTCGCTATGGGTCGGTGAAACGGTAGGTATGACCAACGCCGACAACGACCGCAACGCGGTGCTCCCCGCAAACATGTCGAGGCTCTGCGGAATATGGGGTGTACAGCCGCAGAACGCCTTCGCGATCATGGCTCAGGCGGGTAGCGGTACACCGCAGCGTTTCCTCTGGGTGCCCGCCCGTGACCGCCGACGTACTCGCGCGCCACACCTGCTGACCAACGTGGCGCGTCCACCGCTGAACACCACATTCCCCTTCCCGGTGTTCGGCAACACTCCTCCGGGGATCGCGATGGGCACCTCGCTGCCGCTGGAATTGCGTGACGACGATCCGCTGCCAGATGCCATCTGGATTCACCACTCCCCGCAAATGGCGCTCGACTGCAAAGCGGCGCAGAACGCATACGACGAGGCGATGGGCGACGCCGAGGACTACGACGACCTTCCCCCAGAGGTCGAGGACGCGGTGAAGGCGGCGGAGATGGCGGTTCACGCGATCCTCCAGAAGCTGAAACTCGCGGCTGGTTTGGGATTCCTGTGGGGCAACGCGGAGCCCGACGACACGGACGTGGAGCTGGCTGGCGCGCTGCTGGAGCTGTCGATGGGCGAAGCGGCGGGTGTGTGGAAGAAGTGCCAAAAGGACATCCTCCAGTCCGCCCAACAGCGCGGTGCCGTGCGCGGTATCGAGCTGGACGCGGCGATCACCGCCCGCGATGCCATCCGCGCTGCCCGCCTTGGCGAAGTCGCGGAAACGGTGTACACGATCCTCGCCAAGGCGGGCGGCTGCACACCCAACGGCGTCAAGAAGAAGATCACAGCGACCAAGCGTGACCTGGTGCGCGACGCTCTGCACCACTTGGAGGACGAAGGTCGGGCGAACTACGACGGCACGACATGGCGCGCCGTGTACAACGGGCGGGTACTGGATTGATGACCTACACCGCGCTCACCGCCGCACCGCGCCGCCTGTACGTCCTCACCGGAAGCGGTGACATCCACCGTGTCACCGCGTTCGCTGTTACCGCCCACGGTGACATCGAGCCCGTGGTCACCGCGCCGACCGCGTACCCCGTTCGGCACCCCGCGCATATGGGCAGTTGGCTTTCCTGCCGCATCGCCCGTGTCCGTGGCGCTCACCGCCCGAAGCCCGAGCAAGAGACCGAGCACCTGGACGAGGTGACCGATGCGCGCGGGCCGGTGCCCGCGGCCATCGGCACGCGGTCAGTTGTCCCCTATCACCGCCGCCCGAAGACCGACACCGGAAAGGACACCTAGACCAATGGCATCCCTGACCAAATCCGCCCGCCAAGAGCGCGCCCGTCTCCTGCGCGAACTCCTTCTCTACCCCTCCCTCAAGAAGCACGCCGCGCCGACCCCCGACTACACCGCTGCGCTCACCGACCTCATCGAAGAGCTGGTGGTCACCGACACCAACAGCAGCCTGTCGGTCAGCGTCACCGACCTGATGGGCAACCCCGACCCTTCCCGCCACGGTGTTGTGGCAGCCGCGCGCCTGGTCATGGGTGTGCTGGAAACGGCACCGGGGCGCACCGCCAAGACAAGCGCTCTGACCGCCAACCTGACTCACAGGGGTTTCACCGCCAACACCCTGGACGCAGCGCTGTCGTGGATGGTGGAGCAGAACCTGGTCACCGCCGCCAACGGCACCGCGACTGACATCACGGGTGACCGCCGCCCCTCACAACCGCGCCGAGCGCTGCCCGCCGAACTGGTGACACCCCGCGCCACTGGCACCGCGTCCCCCGCGTCCACTGGCACCGCATCGAGCACCCCCGTGTCCAACCGCCCGAACATGACCGTGGGGAATCTCATCGAACCGCCCGAGCAGGTGGACATGGGCAAGCGGATGCGGGAGCAAGCAGGTGGCACCCGTGGCTTTGACCCCGGTGACCTGTCTGTCGCCGACACCGCTCCGAAGACAGACACGAAGAAGCCCGTCGCCGCGCCGACCATCCCGGACTCCGTGATGGTGGCGTACACCGAATCGGTACTGAGCACGTGGGCACGGCACGCCTCACCAACAGCCACATGGAACGCCCTGCCGTGGAGCCTTCCGACCATTGACCTTCCCGAAGGCGCTACACCGACCACGGTGACAAATGCAGTGGTGCAGCGCCTGATAGACAACGGCACGCTGACCCGCGCGGGTGAAGGCGCTGACGCGGTGTGGACGCACACACCCGCCGCGCGGTTCGTGGACAAGATGACCACGTGGCTACTGGACACCGCGCTGCCAGCGTGGGCACCCGATAGCGCTGTCACCGCCGCCACCGTGGCTGGCATGGATGGAATCCGCGACAACACGCCCAGCGGCTGGAACACCGAAACGCTGGTTCAAATGGCTATCGACGCCGCCGTGAGTAGCGGCGTCCTGGTCACGGTGGACGGTGTGGCACGCACCAAGCCCGCCCCCAAGACCGATACCCCGAAGACCGACGCGAAGCCCGCCCCCGCAGGGGACACCACTTCTTCCGCCCCCGCCAAGACGCCCGAGGGCACCGCGCCGATGGCACCGGCCAGCGGGCAGGTGGCAGAGGCTCCCGTGAGTGGGGGGAAGAAGACCGAGACCCCCGCCAAGCAGACCCCTGCAACTGTCCACGGCTCTGTCCCCCGAAACGGGGACATCGAGCTGCGCTTGGCAGCGCTGGAGCGGAAAGCGGAGACCACCGTGGACGGTGTGAACGCCATCTTCCACAAGACGGAGCGCATCGAGTCGCTGGTGAGCGATACCGCCGTTGACCGAAGCCGTATCGCGGAAGCGCCCGAGCCCGTCCGTGAGGTGTTGGTGACCATCGCCGCGAAGCTGCATCGCGCGGCGAAGGAGGCGAAGGAGGGCACGCGTGACGACCCCTCCTTGACCAACAACGAGCTGAAGAAGTCATTGTCCAATCGCCCCTTGCGCGGGGAGAGCGTGGCAGCGCGCGACCGCTTCGAGGCAGCCCGCCAACTGGGACTGCGCACGGGCGTCATCCGCACCACACAGCGCAGCCGCCTGGTGTTCGTGAGCTTCGAGCCGCTGATGGAAAGCGACGACTTCGCGCGGAGGCTGGCAAACATGGGTGTGCGGGTAGCCGCTCGTACCAAGGGGCTGGTGGACGCCGCGCGTAGCCAACGTGTCGGAGCAAGTAGATGAACGTCAAGCGGGCACGCACGCCGATTCACCAGCGGCATGAAGAAGGCGGAGACCACCGACCAGTCACGTCCCATTTAGCGGTTGGCACTGTCACCGCCTGGAGAGAAGGTTAGGAGTTAGCCAGTGAGTAACGGAGAGGGTTACATCATGGACAGTCCAACACCAACGAGAGCCGCGAAAGTTTACTGGGCACTGTGCGCCATCATCGGCGGCGTGCTGACCGTGCTGGTGAACGTGGCGCACGGTCTGGGCATGGTTCCCGCGCCGCACACGATTCCAGCGGGGATCGTTGCCGCCATCCCGCCGCTCATGACCATCGCGTTGTTCGAGGGTTATTTCCTTGCCAAGCGATGCGCGCCCCAGCACGTTCTTCGCGTCGTGATGGGTGCCGTCATCGTTCTTGGCGGCGCGGCGTTCAGCATCAGCTACACGTCCATCGCCATGTTCCTGAACCGTCAACCGGGCGACCTTCCCCAGTGGACGGGATGGGTGATGCCCGCCCTGTTGGACATCTTCGTGGTCGTCAGCGCCTACGTCTATTACGTCTTGGCGAAGCACACCGCCGCGCCTGTCGTCGCCAAGAAGCGTGCCCAGCGGAGCCGCCTCAACCGCCTGGCGGACGCCGCCACCAACCGCATCGAGGCGCGGCTGGAAGCACCCGAATCCCCGCAGGTGGAGGCTCCCGTGGAGGTTCATAGAGCCCCCGTAGAGGCTGCGATTCCGTCCGTGGAGCCTGTCGCGGAGGTGTCCGTGGAGGCTGTGGAGCCCGCCACGAAGCCCTCTGCAGACGCGCCCGTGGAGGCTGGTGGAGCCTCTGCGGAGCCGTCCGTGGAGCCTGTTGTGGAGGTACCCGCAGCGTCCGTGGAGCCCGCCACGAAGGTTCCCGCGACACCCGTCCGTGACGAGCTGGAGCCCTTCATGGAGTGCGCCGAGCGCATCGTGGAGGAAAAGGTTGTCACCCGTAAGACCGCCGAAGTCATCGCCGAAGTCATCGCCGCGATTGAGCGCCGCGACGCGCCGAACCGCATCAAGACCGACCTCGGCATTGCACCGGTAACGACGGAGAAGGTCGCCGCCGCGTGGCAGCAGTGGCAGCAGGAGCATCGCGCTCTCACTGCCGTGGGGTAGCCCTCACCGCCCACCCTCTATACCGAGAACCCGCCCACCCTCTCCGTGGGCGGGTTCTCTCATGTGTAGGGCACTCACGCCCACCCGCGTTACGAGTCGCCTTATGGCGGGGACATTTCCCGCTGTCCCCGCCACATGCGGAAGAAGCGACTCTCTTGTCTCGGGCACTAGTTGTGACCTGGGCGTTTTCATACCTGATTTGACGCTGAGCGGCACGGGGACATTTGTTATGTACCCCATTACGGGGGACATTACGGGGACAACGATATAGCCCACATCTACAGCCCCCTGTTATTCCGACATTAGCACCCCTAACAAGGTAACCACTGCCATTTCTCCACGCCCAATACGCCGCGATTGACCAGATGGCTAGGCGGTGTCTGACCTGTGGTGATAGTCGGCTGGAGGAAGTTTTACGGTGACACGCCGATTCTGGAGGAAGATTTGCAGAAATATGCTACCCTCTCTATATGCCGACCGCTTGCGCGTCGGCTAAATACATAAAGGGCGAAAGTGTTAATGCCGCATTAGCACCCGCTACCACACCCCATATATAGGAAGAGGAATCAAATGTCTCCAACCCCCACCCCCGCACCGCCCGCACCTGTGCTCGGGGACTTTGGCGTCACGTCCCCTGACCCCGACGCCGTACAGCGCATCGGTGATGCGATGGATGCGCTGAAAGAAAGCGCAGAGCCAGGCGCGTTGGACGCGGCGCTCGACGGGCTCTCGCACACCCTGTCGCTGACCGCCAACTACTACGCCGACCTCGGATACGTGATCGTGTCAGTGTCGCCGTGGCTCATCGCTGTCTTCGCCATTTTCGCCATCGTGGCGTTCGTCGCCTCCGTCATCGGTGCGTTCATCGTCGGCATGAACCGTGGCGAAAAGCGGGTGAAGCCCGCTGACCCCGATCCTCGGCTCGTGGAACGGGTGGTGCGGGAGGAGGTCGCCGCCAAGGCAGCCACAGCAGGAGGCGGCGACCGATGAGCGCCCCCTACGACCCGCAGCAGCCCGCGTACGGGCAGCAGTACGGGGCTCCCGTGCCACGTCCCCCGCGTGGCGACAAGACACTCCTCTACGTCCTCGGCGGCATCGGAGCGCTGGTGCTCGTCGTCATCGTTGTGGCGCTGTTCGGTATGCGCGGGACTGGTGACGCTTGCCTCGACGCCCCGCGTCGCAGCGCCACAGAACAGGGCGCGTACGCAGACCAGAAGAAGGCTGAGTGCCTGGAAGCCGCCCGTGCCAAGGAGCAGGCGGCGTACCAGGAACGTCAGCGGAAGTACGGGGCAGGCGCGTTACGTCCGAACCCGAGGGCTGGCGAAATCGAGTGCTCGCTCGGTGCCATCGCTGACGTGTTCCCTGAAACCCCCGAATCCCGGAAGCAGGAATGCGACGCCAAGAAAGCAGCGGAGCGGGCGAAGAACCCTGTTGGTTCGTTTGCTAGCGACAACGGGATGGCGCTCGGTGTCGTCGGTCTGGCGGCTCTCGCGGGTGGCGGTTTCTTCCTCTACCGCCGTCAACAGTCCAAGGGCAACGCGGGAGCGGGATACGGCTACGTGCCCCCGCCCGCATATCAGCAGCCGATGACGCTGGACGACCTGACCGAACCTGGCGCGTCGTCGGTGGACGACAACGACCCCTACACCCCCTGAAAGGCAGCAAACGAAAATGAACCCCTACCCGCAGCCGCAGTACGCGGCTCTCAAGCCCCCGCCGAACCCTGGTGCGTGGAAGCCATGGATTGGCACAGCGGCGGTGACCATCGCTCTGTCACAGCTCGCCCTCCTCGCCCCGGTACTCGGACTCTTGTCCTTCATCGGATACCCCGCCCTCTGGTACGGATGCCTGCTCGCCAAGAAGGAAGGTCAAGCCCGCCGCGCCGCAAAGGTGGGCGCGCCTCTCGGTACCCCGGTACCCCCGAACCTGTCTCTAGTGCCCGCCGCCGCCCGCCCGCGTACATGGGTGTCGATTGCCGTGGCGATGACTGTGCTGGGCGGGCTCATCGGCGCGGTGATGGGCATGACCGCCGCCAACCGCGTAGACCATGGTGCAAGCATGGCTGGAACGGTGACCATGCTGTCCGTGGTTCTCGGGCTGGTGGCACTGGCCGCTGGCATGTGGGCAGTGCGCCAGCACCTCGTCATCAACGAATGTTTGACGGTTGCCCCGCGTGCATCGCGCCCCGCCCCGATGCAGGTGCCCGTTGCCCCTGTGCAGCAGCCCCCGCAGCCCGCGATGACCTACCCGCCGATGGGTGTTCATCAGCCGCAACAGCCCCCCGTGGACACCGCGTATCAGCGCCCCGCAGAACCCGTGTCGGAGCCCGAGCCCGTGGATGAGTGGTTGGACGACCTGACCGATACCCCCGCTGATGCCCCGCAGGCACAGCAGCGCCGTGCGTTCGGTGATGACCTCGGTCTGGACTTCGGGGACTAACCATGTGGAAATTCGCGCTCGGTGGCGTCATCGGTTTCTTCGGGCTTACCACCCTGCTCGGTGGTTCGTTCGGCGCTGGACTTTTCCTGCTGGCGCTTGGCGGCGGACTCATCTGGTGGGCGATGTCGTCACGCGGCGGTGGCGGGCGTTTCAGTGACCCGGTGAGCGCGGCGATGGCAGCGCGTGACCAAGCGGTTGCCGCAGAAGTCGCGCAGCGCGCCCCGCTTCTGGAGCAGTTGAAGACCGTGGAAATGCAGAAGGCGCGGGAAGCCATCAGGGCGGCGAAAGCCCGCACTCAAGAACTGGAATGGAAGTGGGTCTGATGGCACGGTACGTACCGTCCGAGCGCGACCAGTGGGCGCGAAACAACAAGCTGCACGACATGGCGGTGTCGCAGCAGAACAACGCCGAGCGCGACGCCCGCAAAATCATGGACTCTATCGCTGGACTGGTAGAGAAGGAACGTGAGAAGACGAAGCGCGCCGCGAAGGACATTCGCACCTCGATTCGCGTGAAGGCAGCCGCCGAAGAGAAGCGGATTCTCACTACCCCCGTAACGCAGTACAGCGGCGGTAGTCACGCGAACCCGAAGCCGATTGTTGTGTGGCATTGGCGGGTGCCGATGCCACACAACATCAACACCTCCGTGAACGGCATCAAGCGGAGCGACGCCGCGCCGCTGCTGTCCCTGAAGCCGGGTGGCGGTGTGGACAACGTTCCCGCCGCGCTTCGCTCACGCCTGGGGGGACGTGACGGTTTCTCGGAGTGGGCTTCCTCAACCGATGAGGTGCTGGGCGAAGTGGAGCGCCGCTACCCGATCATCGCGCGCCTTCGCAATGACGAGTTCCTGGCGCATCTTCTGGGCAGCGCAGGTGTCATCAAACCAGCCACCGACAGCATCGAAGAACGCGGCGTGTACGGCGTGTACAAGCGCCCCGTGAACACCGTGGTGGTGCCCGTTTTGACCGCTGTCGAAGTCACCCCCGAAGGGCTGGAGCTGGTATTTGCGCACAGCAGCGGGGACACCGCAGCGGGGTGGGCGCGTAGCTTGGCGGGTCTTCGCGCGGAGTTCAACGCGTCCGGTGTGCACAACGCCGCGAACCTTCGCATCACCGAAGACGTGAAGGACGCGTCTATCCGTTTGCATTTCGATGACGCACCGTCATCGTTCCCCCGCGCCGTAGCCCCGCCGCCCGTGATGACCGTGGCGTCATCGGACGAAGCCCGCCGAAACTACCGAAACTTGGAGTGGAAAATCGGGGTGGACGCACGCGGCAACGAAATCGCCGCGAGCATCAAAGACGTGTTCCACACAATGGTGGTGCGAGTCGGGTGCGGGCAAATCAGTCTGGGTTACCTCTCTCATCGAAGCGTGGCGACCATCAGCCAAGGTCTTCCTCATCGACCCGAAGGGCGTCGATTACATCGCCCTGGAGAACGCGCCCGGTGTCGTTATGCGTTCGGAAACCCCCGCGCAGCATGTGGTGCTGGTGGGCGAGGTGGTGCGCGAACTGAAGCGCCGCGAGCGCGCCGCTGGACGTTCCAAGCGTGACGGTGCGGGCGGCGGTTTCGGTTTCGAGGCGCTGCTGTTTGTGGTGGACGAGCTGTCATCGCTTCGCATCGACATCGAGGCGAAGTGGGGCGTCAGCGGCGACAAGGCGTTCATGAACGCCATCGACCTGTTGTTGCGCAAGGGGCGGGCGTTCGGCATTCATGTGGTGCTGGGAAACCAAGACCTCTACGCCGACAGCCTCCCGCTGTCGATGCAGAACAACTGCCAGATGCTGGTGGCTTTGGGCACGTTGTCAGACCGCACTCTGGGCAGCAAATTCTTCCCCGAAAACGTGAAGGACGCGGCGCTGCGTATCGGGCAACGCATCTCATCGAAGACCAAAGGTAGGGCGCTGTTCGTTGACCGCGAGCACGGCAAAGTTTCCGAGGTGCAGACGTACTACGCGTGGAGCCCCGGTACGACATCGCTTGCCCCCGACGCCGACCCGAAGGTAGCGCCGCCTACCGATGAGGTGCGCGCGGCGTGGGAAGCGGCGGACAAGGTGTGCCAGTCGTTGCCGCGCCTGTACCCGCGCCTGGGTATCAAGGTGGACGGTCCCGATTGGGCGGAAGACACAACTGTGGCGGACTTGCTGAACGTCCCGACCATCGTTCTGGACGACGAGAACATGCAGCCGATACCCGAGCTTCGGGACTATGACCATCGCCGCGAGCTGGACTGGATAGGCGCGGAAACCTGGGACGACGATGACGACCCGAGCACGCCCGAAGTGGTGCGTCACCGCGCAGAGCCGAAGGCTGGAAGTGGTGTCCCCGCCGACGCCCCGACCCCCGAGCAAGTCGCCGCGATGAGCCCCGAAGACCGCGAGCAGTGGATGAAGAATCACGCCCGCGCGCAGGGTTATGACGTTCCCGACGACGGCGAGGCGTTCTGATGGCAGCGCGCAGCGTGGTGGCTATCGACATCACGGTGTCCTACGTGTCCATGTGCAGGCTGACCGAGGTGGAAGGCGTGAAGCTCAGCGGCGTCACGTTGCCCGACCCCGAGGACAAGGCGAAGCGCAGCCTGGCGTACGAGAACCGCCGCCATGTGGCGCTGGCGCAGCGCGTGGCGAAGGGCATCTCACGCGGGGGTGTCCCCGCGCTGGTGGTGCTGGCACGCCCGACGTTCGGCGCGGGAGCCGATTCACGCGGTGGTGGAACGAAGGCAGGGGACACCACCGCCTATAGAAGGCTGGGCATTTTCTGGGCTCTCATCAACGAGCTGGACGCGGCGGGCATCCCCGTGGCAGAACTGGGTGTGCTGTCAGCGGCGAAGGCGTTGACCCGCAGCGGGCATCAGAAAACCGCCGCCCGCGACCTGGCAGCGAAGTCCCGCGAGCTGTTCCCCGACATGACCGTTCCCGAAGACCCCCGGTACCGCGTTTCCACGGTGGGGCTGGCGGTGTGCGCCGCGCTGGCGGCGGATATCCCCGTTGAGGGTGTCCCCCCGAGCGAGTTCATCTACGCGCGACTTCGAGCGGGCGGCGACTTCCCGGAGAGCGTTCACATTCCCCGAGCGGCGGCGTCACCCGACGCGCAGGCGGCGGACAAGAAGCGCCGCGAGACGTTCATCGAGACGCGCAAAGACCAAATCGAGAAGGACAAATGGGCTGACCTGGACGGTTCCCGCGAGCCCCGCAACCCTGAACTGAAAGCTCTGTGGCGCAAGCGTTTGGCGCGGGAAGCCGGGCACATCGAAACCGCGCCGCTGAGTGAGTTGGAGGGCTACAAACGCCCGACGCATCCCGAGCTTCTGGCGGTGTGGGCACGGCGAATGGCGCGTGAAGAGGAACGACAGATGATGGGTGGTAGGGAGCTGTGACGCGGGACGAACTGGTGGAGGCGGGACGCCGCGCTATCTATGCCGGTACCCGCGAACCGTCCATCCCCGAAGGGAACGCTGACCCGTTTCTTGCGGAAGTGGCTACCCGCGCGGCGGCATTGGTGCGCTGGCGCAGGTACGGCGCTAACCACATCTCAGGGACGGATGACGTGGTTCTGGACGCAGCGGTAGAGGGTGGACGGCGCGAACTGATGCGGCAGTGGAGCGCGCATGTGAAGAAGTCCCGCCGTTGGTGGTGGCGGTGACCGCAACACCCTTTCCCGTCACGGCTGATGAAGCAACCGCGCTTCGCAGCCTTCAGGTCGTTGTGTGGTGGTGCCGTTTGGTGGTCGAACGGCAGCGCGGCGGTGTGTTCCCGCTGGGCGACGACCCCGACCTCACGCCCGAAGAACAGGCGTACGTGGATGCGCACGTACAGGCGGTAGTGGAGCAGCGCGGCGATGAAGACGTGGTGCTGTTGTGGCAGACGTGGCAACGGGCGGGGCTACCGCCGCTAGAGGAATCAGTGAGGTACCGAGCATGACCACAACACTCATCGCCGCAGGTCTGGGCAAAGCGGACGGCACAAGCAACGGCTCACTTGTCGCCGTCGTAGACCGAATCGTCATGGGCTCACTCACCATATCGGTGGGCATTTTCATCGTGATTTTGATGGTGGCAGCGTGGGTGCGCCAAAAGGGCACCGGGCGATTCGAGGCTGGTGGAGGCAGGAACGGCGGCAACCCGATCAAAGCGATCATCCCGCCCGCCACAGCGTTCCTGGTGCTGGTGATTTTGCTCAGTGGTGTGTGGGCGCTGGTGCGGGTTGCAGGCGGTCTGAGCAGCGGCGCTTTCTCATGAAAACCGCAGCTCTAGCCACGTTTATCACTCTCACCCTGACCTCATGCGCAACGGCAATAAGTGGTGTCCCCTCATCCCCGCTGGCTGATCCCGCCCGAATCGGCGGGGTGTCCATCGCAGCGGTGGACAGCGGGATGCGACCCGATGCGCCATCGCCAACGGTGGATGTACTCGGGACAGACCACGGGCGCATCGACCGCCTGGGCGCGGCGGCAGTGGAGGACGTAGAGGCGTTCTGGTCAGGGGTGGTTTTGCCTGGTGGTGGTGGTGAGTATCAGCCCGTTTCCGGGGTGACTAGTTGGGATGCGCGGACGGGCGCAGGAGTGACGGTGTGCAAGCGCGACCCGACCGTGAACGCGGCGTTTTGCGGGGATGACCGCAGTATCGGTTGGGACAGGGGACACCTCATGCCCGTCCTCGTGGACGGCATGGGTGATCTGGGCGCGGTGCTCGTCCTCGCTCATGAGGTTGGACACGCGGTGGACGCGCAGACGCGGCGTGTGCGACCCGAAACCATCGTTGGTGAGCAGCGCGCCGACTGTTACGCGGGCGCATACATGGCGTGGGTTGCATCGGGCGAATCGCCGCGCTTTCAGGTGGACAGCAGCGGACTTGATCTCATGCTCGAAGCTCTTCCGGTGGTGGCTGACAGCCCCGATGGCGGTGACCACGGGAACGCGGTAGAGAGACTCTGGGCGTTTCAGCAGGGTTTCATGCGCGGCGCGGACTCATGTTCCGCCATCGACATGGACGTGGTGCAGGGGCACAGGGACGGTGTACCGCCCTCTAGTGGTGATGCTAACGCGACATTTACACCCGAACTGGTGGACGCTATAGCAGCGTCCGTGACCGCCGTGACGGGAGTGCAGCCCGACACCTCATCTATCGACATCGACGCGTTGAACGACATGTCAGCGCAGCCCGCTCCTGGTGTGCGTGGAGATGGAACGGGAGGCGCGGCGTTGATAGCCGTGTTGGTACAGCCGTGGGTGTCTGAGCAGCAGGTTCATAGTCCCCGCGCCACGGCGTGTGCGGTTGGCGCGGTCGCCAGGGGCATGGCATCGGGCGATGGTGACGTGACGCTTTCGGCGGGTGACCTTGATGAGATGGTGCTCGAAATTCTCACCGTGGGGCGCGGCGCAACGAACCGTGATGGTGACATGCCGATGTCGGGATTTGAGAGGGTGCGGGGTTTCTTGGACGGGGTGTATTCGGGACTTGAGGTGTGCGCGGGTTAGCGCCCGTCCACGTCCCCTCGGTAGGTGAACATAGGCAAGTCACTCCGCAGCGCCTCCCGCAGGCTCACGCGTTCGTAGGCGACACCCGCCGCGTCCAACCTCGCCAGCAGTTCGCGGGTCTCGGGGCAGGGCGCGGCGTGCTGGGTGCTCATGCCGCCACCGCCCCGTACGGGTCTTCGGTGATGCCGAACTCCGCGCAGAGGGAAAGGATTTCGGTCTCTAGGGTGAAGATTTCCGACTCCGCGATGTCCATCGCAGCGGCGAAACTCGCGCCAGTGAACAGCTCGTCAGCGGCAGAGCGCCACGTTTCGATTTCGATGATGCGCGCCCGCATCGAACGGATGTCCGACGCCGCGTGAGAGGGGGTGAGGTAGTGCATGATATAGTTCTCCGTATCTGATTTGTTTGGTGTTGTTGAAGGCGTCCGGTGCAACGGACGCCTTCGCCATTTCTAGCGGGTCTTCTCCCGCCAACTCTTCGCAGCGTCCCTAGCCTTGATGAACGCCAGCACGTCGGCGCGGCTGTACACCACCGTGCGGTGTCCAATTTTCGTGAACTTCGGACTCGTTCCCCGGTAGCGGTACGTCGCCAGCGTTGACGGCGAAACTCCCAGCATCGCAGCGGCTTCGGCTGAGGTGATGATGTCGGGCTTCGGACTCATGGGTCTCCTTGTCGGGGTAGAGGGGCGGGGAACCGTGGGTGACAAGAACAATGGTTCCCCGCCCCGTTGGCGTTACGCCGCGTTGGTGCGGGTGTACGAAAGCCCCTTGGCAACCGCCGCGTCGATGGTCGCCCAGAACACCTCTCCAGGGTCACGCAGCGC
>Ga0209174_10001685_pt1 | contig 15392 bp, 17 predicted proteins | sample JI91814BDNA_FD_187505 | JGI IMG/M metagenome (GOLD analysis project Ga0209174, IMG submission 187505) | Wastewater effluent complex algal communities from Wisconsin, to seasonally profile nutrient transformation and Carbon sequestration -... | ecosystem: Engineered > WWTP > Effluent > Algae...
AGCATCTGGAAATTCTGGCAATTTTTTACCATCAACACTAATTGCTATAATTTCAAAACCATATTTTTTGGCAAAACGTTTAATAGTTGGCGCAAATGCTCGGCAATGAGAACAATTGCCGGCAAAAAAGAAAAATAAGCCGTGGGTTTTGGCTAATTTTTTAATACGTGCATCTTGTTCTTTATCATCTAAGGCTTCTTGTAGTTTTTGTGCCGCATCATCAACTGGATGTTTTAATAAATAGTTAATGTGCGGATTTTTATCAACAACAATTTGCGCACTTTGCTGATATCTTTGTGCTAAGTCCATGTATATGATAGCCAGCATTCTCTCGCGTAAAATATTATTCTCTGTGGGGTTTAAAATGCTGGTATTTAAAGCCTCTATATGTATTTGTTTTAATTGCTCCATAGCTTGGGTGCTAGTAACAGTATTTGCAGATTTCTCTCGCGTCTGCATTTTCTTGTTTTGCAAAAATTCATAATAATCAGGCCCTTGTCTGCTTGTTGCCAAACAAATTGATGGCATGAGACATACAAGTAAAATTATTTGCCTCATTTATCACCATCTGTATTATTTAGTTTATTTGTATAATAAGCGCTGACTCTATTTTGCAAATCATTTATTTTTTGGGAAAGTTGCTCTGATTGTAATTTGGCATTTGCATTTGTTGAAAATTTTTGTGAGTTAGTATTCGCCTCAATTATTAATTCTTTCAACAATTCTTTAGCATAAGGCTCATTAAAATTAAGCTTGCCAAATGTGTGTGGATCTAGTGGTCCACAATTGGGCACAGCCGCGGTGCCCCATGAAATACCCAGTTGATGGTGGGCTATTTGTTGGAAAATGCGCGCTAATCTTGATTGATAACAACAGTATGATTTTTGCCATTTATGGCATTTACCTAGAGTCTTTGCTATGCATTGCCAATCTTTAATTTCAACACAACGTCGTTCTCTCACAACAGCAGGAGCTAGCTTTTTTTCAACCTCTTCTGGACATTTATGTCCAATTATATTTTTGAAAATTCCTTTTAAGTTACAGCAATTTTTAATATCTGCGCCAAAGTCCTTATCACAAGTTAGCCTTTCTCCTTCGAATAATAAAACTGTGCCATCGGTGGGACGAATAATATTGTTTTTAAGCTCTTCAATTAAGCTAAGCTGAGCCACGGCATTACCAAAATCATCCACTGCAAAAGCATCTTCTGCGCCTGTATTTTTATCAAGTGCAATTGTAATATTGTGGGATTGATTACTAAATGTTACTTGATTTTGACTGCACTCAAATGTTTGCAAATATTGCACACAAAAATTCCCTTTAACTTTTATGCACTTTGAATCAACTTGTGTACAGGCCGCCTTATGTAAGGCATCACATTCATTAATTTCATTATCCACCCCACAAGTATAAACATGTTCTTCCTGCCAATGAGGCCGTGTTATCGGATATGGATAGTCTGCAATTGTTCTTGTTTTATTTAAATCTAGCAATTTTACAACAGGCCCTGAACAAGAATTCTTTGCTGCAAATTCTGTTATTTTTGGACATTGGCCCTCATCCCAAGTATCTTCCAAAACAGCATCTGGGGTTGCTGTAATTTCCCACTTTTCAACTCTTCCGCGATATTTATCGCTATTTCTGCGTCTAGACGATTTACCTGTTATGCCATTTTGCACAATGGTATTTTTATAAACATAATTATTCTCTAGACTTGGCATTTGCGTAATCGTGTGACTAACGCTGCCAGTATGAACTTGGGTCTCATCCCACCATCTGCTCTCAATATGGCGTATGGATACAATTTTAGCACCCATCAATTTCTGGTTTAGAGGATTTACTACGTGCGAGGCACTGTTGATGGCTGTAGCATTATCATAATTAATAGCCCCATTTTTCAGATCAACGGTCGTGCTATGGCCATTATAACTTTGCGCTGAAAAATATACCTCTAAAACAAGCCTAATATCAGCAGGCTTTACCACCTTAACAATTCTATTTTTATAACATTTTTTAATAATAGGATTGCCACTTTCCAGGCAAGTAAATATTTTATTTTCAGATTCAGCTATCTTTGCTTTTGGCGGCAGAATTTCTCCGTTTGTTGTTATTTTGGTTGATTTTTTAATATTATTAGCTACTTGCAACAGTTCATTGTTATCATTAATCACTATTTTTTTGCGATTCACAGAAGTTTTATCTGTAAGTTTTTTTAAATCAGAAGCACTAGCGTTTGCGCGATTTAATGTATTATTTTGCAGCATTTTATCTTGCATCAAATCATGATTTTGTTGCGACAAACCCCTGTCAATTTGTGCGTAATAATTTTGCTCCAGCATTTTAAGTTCATTTTCTATTGCTTGTGAATTTTCTGGCCGCAAGGCTTGCATTTGGGAACTCACATTTTTATCTGTAATATCTAACTTGGCTTTGCCAGCAATGTCAGCGATAGCAAAGTCCATTGAATTGGCAAAACAAGAACTCCTCAATAACAATAAAACATAAAAAGCACTACATCTGAGATAGATAATTTTGTGCCTCCAAGTAGTTTTGCCCTTTATCACGGATGATTTTCAAAGCTTCGATTAATCCTATATCACCTCGCACATAGTCCACCCCAATATCGCTTGCTAATACGACCGTTGGCACAACATCTATTGCATATTCTTTGAATTTAAAGGGATCAACTATAAAGCCCCCGCTATTGTCTTTACTGAATAAATTTTGTGCCAAAATAATGGTTTGCCTAAAACTGTTGTTAACAAGTCCCCTGATAACAAGGACAGCTCCCAGTGTTTGTGCCTGTTGTGCCCATTGCCGGATACTTTTTGGCGCCATAGAGGTTGATATAAATACCATTAATTTAGGGCTGTTTTGGGGTTGGAATTGCTCCTTTAATAAATCATTGGAAGAAAAATGCTGATTTACATCTCTGGCAAAATCTTGCACTTTTTTGGTAACCTCTAAATCTGCCAATTTGTGTTCATTGGCGCAAAGAGCGCCAGTTACAAAAAACAAAACTATAAAACGCAACACTCTTTACGCCTCCACAACAAATACCCAAAATCCCCATCAAAAGGATTTAAATCTTTGGCAATACTCCAAGGTAGAACTGTTTTACCTATAGTATTGCTGGAAAATTCTTTAATCTTGTTAATACTTGGATAGACCACTTGGGTTTTAAATTCGCTCTTCTTCCACCATAATTGCGGAAATTTTGTGCACATGCCGCGAATACCTGTGGCACTATGAATAAGCCCCTCTCTGTGCAACTTAAAGAGCATGCGTTCTAATTCTAAGGTGGTTGAGTCCATAGCGCTTTGATGCCCAGCAATTGTGCCACTTAATGGATAAACTCCACCTTGACAGCCAGCACACCAAAATAAGCTATCAATAGGAGTTGTGGCACTACTGGCCGCACAATCGGGGATACATGCAAGTTGTGCCACCGGGTTGCCAAAGAGCAAAGATTCTGGTGAGATCCACATCGATAACTCATCATCAGACCACATAGGGTCAAATTCTGTAAGATAAGTGATATCAAAGTCTTCATGCTCCATGCATGCAACATCGGTTAATAAGTTCATCCACAAAAGTATTGGATACACATACCAATGCACGTGATAAAATGAACTTTGCTGCCCTCTGCCCAATTCTTTTGCAGAATTATTAGCTATATCTCCTGTTGGGGCATTAAGTCCTGTTGCCAGCTGCATACCACCAAGATTTACCATGCAATAGGGTTTGCGCGTAACATCCACCGCTCGCCATGGTTGCCAAAATGCAACTGGTACGCCATATACAAATGGCATTCTATCTTTACACACACATATGGCGTCCTTAGGAGGGGATTTTGTGGTTTTATCATTGTTTGAACTTGCAACTTTAACACCTGCAATGTGCAGTGGAAAAAGAGCCTTCCAATCAACATGCGTTATTGGATTTATAAAACGACCATGACATTTACCATCGGCAAAAATTGATGTACTTAACATACTAAAAATTATTACTATTAGTATTTTATGCATTATTCATCCAAGCGAGCATTTTAGCTTCCACCAAATATTCTTGCTCTAAGCCATTACACAGCAATTCAAATTCTTTTTTATGAAGATCAACCGCAATCAAAACAGGAAAAGCCACAATTTTAAATTTATTCATTAACTCTTTATCCGTAATAACATTCGGAAACTGGGGGATTTTAATCCCGTCATCACTTATGGCAATAATGTGAAACCTGTGTTTTGTGCCAATTTTTTGCAAAATATCTGCCATATGATGACAATAATCACAACCGCTGGTATAAAAAAATATAAACTGTTTGCCCTTTGTTGGAACTGCAAATCCAATATTACAATATACAAAAATGATGCCCATTAGGCTTATTTTAATAAACTTTAAAAATCTCATATTACAATTTCTTCTATTATCAAGTTCGATGTCTCTCTATATACCTTAGCTGGCAAAGCCTTGATGCCAAATCTTTGAATTAATCTTTGCCCTTGGTCAAAATACATCGCAACCTTTGTTGTGCGTATAAGTTCTAATGGCCTACCACACACCAATACTATTTTGGTAAATTTATTAATCGATACCTCATTTAGTGCAAAATTTACTTGCGCTAAATTGTCGCCATCAATAAAGAGCAAGGTTTTATCAGATTCTGGCAGAATATCTGCCGGATTCATCGTTGTGCCTTTTTTAAACAAAATACGCCCAGCAGCATCTTTAATATCCCGCGGCAGAATATAAATCAAACTTTGTGTTTTGCGAGAATTTTTGAACGCTTGCGGCAACCTTATTCCCTTGGGGTTTTCAACTCTATGTTGTGCGGTTGTTTGTAATTTTGTGTTCATTTTATCAATCAATCCACTTTGCAAAAGCTCTGGCAACCTTTGCTGGGTAATCCATTCAAAAGCATCCATTTCGCGAATTTTATAAGTTGGCCCAAATTCACCTAAATCATGAGCATTTGCATTACCATAAAGCAATAGCCACACCAATAACATCTTTTTCATTAATTAATCCAAACTCACTATAACGAGAATCATATGAATCAGCATGCGCATTGGCTACAAATAATTGTTTCTCTGGTATTATTTTATTTCTTGTTATAGCAAGCTTTGCGCCAGACTTAGAATGATTTTTGGCTTTCCCCACAAACATACCATCAACATATACATCTTGTTCAACAGCATTTACTTGTGCGCCAGCCCTGCCCACGACTTGTTTTATTAAGTTCATACCAGAATATTGAGAAGTTTTAGGGGCTGCGAATAATATATAATAGCCTTGTTTAATTTGCGCACTTTTAATTATTAAAAAATGCTTGTGCGGCAAACTATCTGTAATATTGTACGCAAACCCAAATTTTTCACTTACGAAAAAAACTCCAAGCATTATCCACAAACAAATTAAATATTTCTTACTTTTCATGATTTTCTATTTCGCGTTTAATGTTAGCCGCCACTTGGTCGGTTATATCCAACCCACCCGAAAGAACAGCCTCCTCCATCATCAGCACGCCTCCTTTAGCGTTAAACTGTGATAACGAACTATCCAATCCTCTAGCAAAATTTATCAACAATGAAGATTGTTCATCTTTACTTAGTTTGGTGTTATTTAAACCTTGAGTGAAGCTATCTGTTAGTCTATTAACCCCTATCGTATATATGCGCTTTTGACCACTTGTCAAGAAAACAGCATAGACAGACAAACTAAAATTTAACACAACTACTGAAGTCATAATTAATTTCCATTTTTTCCTAAAAAATCTCATCATCCCACTTCCCCATAATATTTGACTGCAATTTGCGTAAGAGCATCAACGGTTGAGCATCCTTCTGTTTGTAATTGATTGAATTCATAAAATTCATTTGGCTGAGTACTATACACAGCGTTTGAAAATGGATCTAGAATAAAACGTCCCACAGCATACTCGCCACTTTTGCCACGCAATAACACTTCAGAAAAAAATCCTTGTTCGGTATGCACGTCTTTCATAAGTCGCTCTTCAAAAGGGTCTATTTCTATCAAGCCATCTTTAACGGCCTTAGTGATAGAACTTTTATCTTGCGATAAAAGGGCCTGCCAATATGAATTATTCCAAGCAGCACGAGCGGCCGGACTGGCATTATAATCGTTAATCCCTTGCGTGCCGGTAGTTAGATTACCGTTATATTTGCGCGCTCGCCTGGCAATTGATTCAATAATATCTCCACCATGACCACCTTTTAGCATGTCCCATGCCTCATCAATAATTAAAGACATGCGTTTTTTTCTATCCGATAGATACATTTTTTCTGTTATATAGTTGATCAATAGAATGAAGATTAAATTTTGCAGATGCTTATCCTGCGATACTTCTTCTAACTCAAAAACTATAAAATCGTCATCGAAATCTAATTTGCCTTCCCCATTAAAATATTTACCATGATGGCCCTTTTTGCCAAAAGGATATAATTGCACCGCCAAATCACGTGCGCGCACATCCTCATGATTTGCTAATGCATCAATTACATTCTGCATATCTGGGCGCACACCTTTAGATTGCGACAACGCCCATACATCTTGCACAACTTTTGTAATCGTAGCCCTACACCAACCCTCATGCGGTTGTGCCATATCTCCAGGGTGGGCCATGGTGTAAACAAATCCGGTCATAAATTGGAAAAAACTATCTAATGTATCGGCATTTGCAACAGAAAATGGGTTTAAGCATAAATTAGATTTCGCGTTGAAGACCACAAATTCACCATTAAATAATTTACACATTTTGTAATAACTTCTACCAACATCAACCACCCACACACGCCCGCCAGTGGATAGTTGCGCAAAAGCCATTTCTTGTATAAAAACTGACTTTCCAGCGCCACTGCCACCAACAACTGCTACATTATAATTACCACGATTATTAGCAAAAGGATCCCAAAACATTATCTGTCCGCGTCTGCCAGATAATAACATTTTATGGCTATTGGCCCCTTTCATCTCCCCTATAATTGGCACTATATTGGCAGCATTAATTGCCCACATTTTATGCGTCAACTTTAAGCTTTGTAAATCATCAAATAAGGCCCCTGTTTGACTCATCGGAATATGAGCCAATAGCGTTGCCATGTGCATCAAATCATTGCGCTCAATTTGCCAACGCATTTTGGCTTGAAAAATGTTAGTCAACATTGATATATGTTGGCTCGCTTCTGAGCGTCTACAAATTAGCTGGATTTGAAAATTTGTGATTAATATCCGCTCACCCAATTCTTTATTGGATAAAATATCACGCCACATTTGTAAATCTAATTCTGCCGCGCGGGATTTGCCCCGACGCTCGCGCGCACGAACTTCTGCATTAAAAGCCTGCGCCTCTCCACCTTTTATTACATCTTTTGCATCAACCACCTTGTAAATCAAACTTAAAAAAAATGGGCAAGCTAGATGCGCGTTACCAAAAAGCTCACCTATAGCTTGCGCCATATCCCATATTTTTGGTGTTGGTAATGAATAATCTTTCACTCTAAATGTATATATTTCCCACTCCGTGTTGGGGGAAGCAATCCTTTGGCTGGTGACTTTGCGTAAATAAAATGGATCTGTTAACTGCTGGTTCAAACTATTCTTCGGATCCCAATTTAAATTATCATATTCCACGCTATCATTTGGGCGTAAAATTTGACTGCAAAGCTGCAAAAAATCTGTAGCCGACACAGACTTGAGGTTGATATTTAACGTTTGTAAAGAACTATCTAGCTTTTGTTTTAAATCCACAACTTCATCTATTTCATACCCTAAAGCATCGTCAATTGAAAAAGAAAAATATAATTTATAATCTCTCAACAAATAAGGCTGGGCTATAACTGATGTGCTAGTAGCTTTTGCACAATGTTTTGCCCTGTTTTGGGCCATGGTTTTAAAAACCGGCATGGCACCCCTTCGTTCATTAACGTAATTCTCCAGCAAACCACCTATTTTGTTAGAAGCATTTAACAGAATTTGCCCGCAAGCTCCCACTGGTAGTTGGGCCTGAAAAATTTGGTGCACATTTTTCACAACCGACTCCTCAACCCCAACTAAAGGATCACACTCAAACAAAAAACTCTTGCCATATTGTGTAGTATAAAGCTGTGTATGAGGGTCAAATGTTTGATGAGGCAGAAAGTTACTCAACGGATATAATCCCAGTGCTTGGTTAAACTGGTGCAGAGTACTTTTAGGAATGGGGCCACCCTCATCATCAAATGTAACCAAATTTTCAATAAATCTTTTAAAATTATTGGCAATATTTTTAATTGCAGAAAAATCAACCATTGTAATCTTCCCTGTGACTGACATCGTCAAATGTTGGCGCACGCCAGGTGGCTTCTTTTACTATGATACTCACGTACGCGCAGTTATAATAAATACCATTTGCAGTCTCATATGGCGCTATCCATAATTGCATTACTTCTTCTGGCACACGTATTGGTGATTTTTCATCAAAATGCTCTTGCTGTATAATTATGTTAGTTTTGGTGTTCTTAGATATTTGCAAATTATTACAAGGTTTTTTATTACAAGCCCCGTCTTGCTTTTTTGTTAGATTACCATTCTTAATCATTTTATCAATTGTATCCATACTGGCACACGTTGGCCCCTGGCCATAGGGACAATCAAATCTAGACTTTTCAGCGCATCCTCCCAAAAGAATAACTGTAATAATGACTATAATATTTTTCACAATTATCCTCCTGGTATTTGATTAATTTGCGTCAATGCATTGATTAATTCTTTGTTGGCGCTATTTTGGGCGTTTCTGGGCATTGGGTTGCCATTTGTTACCCCAATTTCACAACTGGTATAAAACACTATATCCACTTCCCGACCACCATTGATTTGAATTATTGGTTGCAAATTTTCAGCTTGCTTTATTTTGTATTTGGCCAGCATATCTAAACCGTTACCAATACCTTGGCCAACTCCGGCTTTTAAAATATCGGTGGTATTATAGGTTGTGGTTGAACCAAGGGGTGATATTGAATTTGTTCCTTGCGTTTGCGCAAAACTATTACCAAGTCCTGATAAGGTGCCTGCAATTAGCGCAGAGCTTACTAACTCGCCATCTCGCAAAACCATGCGTCCACGAATACCAGCCGCCCCATCTTCACTGGCAACATAACCTTGAACAGAGGTTTCAATAATATCGCCATTTTGGGCAATGCAGGTGAGTAAATCTGGCGTTAGATATACCCGCTCTGATGACATATCACCCCAAGCTGTGGCATGCAGGCGGCATTGCTTAAGTGTGCGTATTTTATGACCGTTTGGTAAATTTCCCCAACCAGTAATTGTTAGCAATACCGGCTTTGGATTTTGTTGGCTTGACTGGCTAGCTGAAACATCCACACCATTGGCAAGACGCGCTCTAATAAAACTATTGCTAGGGATAGTATTTGATATATTGCGAAATTTATTATCTTTAACTGGTTCTAATGCAAACTTATGTACTGTTATTTTATTATCATCTTCAAAATGCATTGAACTTGATGGTTCATCAGAATAAATTTGCGCTGACGGTAAATCTTGATATTGTGAATTTCCATTTTCAAATTCAGGCTCAGTAGAAGATTGTGCTGTAAGCCCTCTATATTGCTTGGCAGAAGATGCGTAAAGCTTTTCTTCCAAAACATCTAACCGTCTTGTTAATTCTTGATTTTGAGTGTTGGCAGCTTCTAATGCCTCATTCATAGCAATCGTATTTTCGTCTTTAGCGTCAAACTTTTCTTGTAAGTCCGTTATTTCTTTAGCTTGTTTTTCAACACGATTTGAAAAATCCCATTCAAAGCCATGTCTGTCAATATCCTTGGAAAAATCATAGGCAACATTTTCTTTGTCAGGTATGGTTTTAATTGGTTCGTTGCCCATAAATAAAGCAAATCCTATAATACTGGCAACAATCACCACGCATATAACCAATAATTTCTTTTGCATTATTTTGGCTGTTAAACTATTTATATTCATGCGCCATCCCTAATCATGTAAATTTTAGTAACATCGCCGGAATATAATGTTTTGTCGCGTATCGCAATGGCGCGAATTTGGGGGTTATAAAAATCTATTTCTTTAAGGTTTTGCAAGTTATTCGTTGCATTTTCATATTCATAAACTAAGCCAGACATAAATCCGCCACTATAGATGGTAATTAGTTTAAGTTTGAAGTTGTTATGCAAAACATCTTTGTCCGCAACCTTTTTTGCATAACCATCTAACTCTGTTTCATTGTGCATGGCACGCAGCAGTTGTGCTAATATTTGCGTATATTCTCTAGCCTCCAAACTTTGCGTCTTTTTTTCCAATCCTGGCTGGATTAAAACTATAGTCTCAGACGCAATTGCACTTGGAATAAACTCTAGTTGATACTTAGCACCTAACTCTGTTGTTAAAAACCCCTTGATAACTTTAGAGCTTTTAAAACGCAAATAAGCAGTTCCATCTTTGGTGTTTTGCTCCAAATCAACTGTCCCAGGCAGGGCCAAAGAATCAATTCTGTCGTTTTTAAGAACAATCAAATTCATCTCATTCTGGCTTACCGCTATTTTAACTGGCGCTAAATCGTTTATATTTATGTTCTGCACAGCAAAAGATGTGCAAGAAAAAGATAGAAGCAAAATAATTAGTTTAATTCTCATTTTTTAATTCGCTTATTCTAGTAATAAATGGCTTGCCTAGCTTGTTTGCAAATTGCATTATAAACCTTTTCTCTTTTACAGATTGCAAACTTGGACCTTGATATAGCGTCCAGGCACCACTAATTGTCACCGATTGCGTCTTAGCGTTGGCGACCATTTGCTTTACATCAAACCGGCTCGATAAATGTAATTTTTTTACTACATTTTCGTGCTCTACTAATTGTTTTTTAAATTCAATCTGGGAGCTTACGTGAATGTTTTGCGTTAATTGGGCAAATTGTGCATCAATGGTTTCTGGGGTTAAATCCAAATATAAGTGAATGAAATAATTTGCATGTTGTACAAGACCGCTTTCTGATAGCTTTCCACCATGTACTTTAAAAAGCGTATCCATAGCCGGCGGCACAACAATCACCGTTGGGTTCAATACTAAAAATACAATACTAAATGCCAGGGCAATTAAAACAACAGCTTGGGAGATTACCAGATACACCAGTTTTTTTCGTTGTGCAAACAATATATTATACTGATTTTTGAAGCTATCTTCGTTCACCCGATTATCTCCCTTATATGTGATGGGATTAAGAATTTGTATTTACGTTTTGAATATGGCAAAAACCAATACACGCCCTTGGTTGTTAGGTTGCCAAATTTAGTATTTGATAAATAACGGTTTATTTTTACAAACAAAACCCCAACAATTATGCCTATTAAAATGGAGCCTAACGCCCATAAACCAAACATACAGCCTACAAAAATGCTGATCTCCCCAATCGTGAAACTTGACATTTTTAATGGCTCGTTTAACGGTCTTGGTATTAGTGGCACTTGATAATCATCCATTTAAATAACCGCTGCAGCTATTACCCATGCTGGGAATTTAAATGCCAATACGGTAACTGCCCCTGCCAGTGTTGCTGCTTGCAAACTTTGGGTTTGCACAAACTTCCAAGTTCCAACAGCAGCAGAGCCTGAGCCTATCAGCCAGCACAAGCCCTTAATGTAACCTTCTGTCCCTGTTTTAATTGTGCTAATTTCAGTTGGCATATCATTAGGTGCTGCCTGAACTATTGTGGCAAAGAGGCAGAAGCCCGTTATCCACAAAGCTGCTCTAAATATTTGTTTAAAAAACATAGATTTTTGCATATGCGTCTTCCTTAGTTTGTGATTAATTGGTTGCTGTATATTTTCGTCTTGCTTTCATTTAAAGCAGTTATGCTTTTTAAAAGCTTTTCTTTAATGTTATAAACGATAGAAGCTATTAGCTCCCGTTTTGATGAATCATATTCTGTTAAAACTTGTTCTAAGTTATATCCGGCTATCAACTTATTAAAAAAGTTTAAAGTTATCAAAGCCTGCATTTGCAAATCATCTTCATTAATTGCAGATTTAATGTTTGTTAAAGTCTTGATGTATATCAATTCAAAATCTATCGCCATGGAGTAACGCGCACTATACAAATAGGTGTCAATAACTTTGGTTATATTTCCATCAGAACCTATAATTTTCTTTAAGAATTTGTGTACATGGCTACTTAACATTTTTAACCTCCAATCCCACAATTAACCTATGATCTGGCTGGCACTTAAATAAACCTATTAATTAACGAATGTGAATTCGATGCAGCTTAATTGTCAATATTAGCAAGCTTGTTCAGCCCCGAACCTTAATTATTAGATACTATACCATACTAAAAGATACTTTCAAGTATCTTTTCAATTAATTTAGTATTTTATTGTCTGAAATATGATTATGGAATACTTGTTAATAACCTGATAACATAATATCTATACAATCAAACATTTACATTGTAGATAAATGACTAAATATAATGACTATTCAATATTAGATGCACTTAAAAAGGGCTTATCAACTAGATTGTTAGACCTCTTATCAAAAAGTGGATACAAAAATAGCCGAAAGCCCTATTATGTAGACACCCTAAAATTTGCAGAAGAGCTTGATGTTTCTGGTACTATGTTGCGTAGATATTTATCTGGAGATAAATTACCTACTTTAGAAATTGTACAAAAAGCCGCAGAAAAACTAAACGTTGACCCTTTATGGCTTTATTGTGGATATGAAGTATCTAGTATTGATGTTGATCTTTTAAAAAAAATTATTAAACGTATGCTCCCTATCCTTATTACATCATCAAAACTTCAAAAAGAGTTGGACTCCAATATTGAGTATTTAGCGGAAATTTATGAACATATTAGCATGATAAAAACGCCAGACGAGATGGAGAAAAACAGATTAATAGGATGGATGTTAGAAAAATTATTAGAGGCTCATCGCATACAAGATGGTAAATTAAAAAATACTAAATGAAAGAAACATTAGTTTTTTTGAACGCATAACAATACCAAGCCGAATAAATCAGAAACATATAAATTATTTCTAGCAATATTCAAAGCGGATTTTTTCAATTCGTGTAATCTAATTTCAGTAATTAACCCGTTATTAACAAACTGTTCCCCAAAAATTTCTAAAACCAACAAATGATGTCTTTTAACTTCCTCTGTTGTTAAAATAGGCCTAAAATGCTCAAAATGTTGTATCTTGGCATTATCAAATTTGGCAACTTCCGAGATAATTCTTTTTCCAAAATTAGGATCCCAGGCGTGGTTGGATTTATTTTGCAAATGCAAATTATATATTTCATAATATTCGTCACATTCCGGATAAATCCATCTCCCATCCATTATTGGCTCTCCAAGAATAATCTTTCCATTCTTTTTTGTCATTTTTAACAATTTTTCTATGGCAATAAGTGGATGTGCCAGATGATGTAGCAAGAATCTACAATAAACTATATCATATTCATTGCCTGGCAAATCTTGATCTGTTATATCATGAACAATAAATTTTACATTACACCTTGAAGTTGATTTTACAATAGAAAGTGCCTTATCAATTTGTTGAATATCATTATCAATTCCAACTACCTCTCCAATAATATTTTCTCCTAACCACTTAGTCATTTCACCAGTGGCGCAACCAACATCGGCCACTTTTAAATTTTCTCTATTATTAGTGCCTATTCCAGCTAATCTCAAGAATTTTTTGGTTGGCTCACTAAAAACCATGTGCAATATAGATAGTCTTTCAGACTCATTTATACCAGCAGGTATAAAATATTTGCTATCCTTTATACTATTCAAATCTTTTAATTTATGTTCGACAAACATTCTCTATCATCTTGATCAGTTGAAAAACTTTCAGATTCTATAATTTTATTTTTATTTTTTCAACTTAAGATTTGACAGGTGGAGTGGAGTGTAGGCTGAAATTATTTTCTATGGTATGTTTTGACGCATTTAACAATAAAATATAACTTAATATAGCCAACCCCATGATTAAATAGGCCGGAATAAGTATACTGGTATTAAAAATATTTATTATTGAGCAAATAAATGGAAAGGCTCCGCTAAATATACTAACGGAAGTATTAAAAACAAATGAAACCCCAGTGCACCTATTATTCCGCGGAAAACTTTGAACTAAATAAGGAAATATCGGGGCTGCGATTAATGATGTATTGAAATATAACCAAAAAAGCCCAATACTTTTAAATAATAAACCTGGCATGGTTAACATGTAAACTGCTGGCACTGTTAATATAATTGCAGCTATGAGCCCTTTTTTTAGGAACCTACTTGGCGTTACTATATCACTTAAGAAGCCAAATATAGGCAACATTATCATCATAACTCCGATTCCACCAGTAAATATAATAGCGGGAAAATATATTTTACATGTGCTAGGAAGATAAACCATCATAAAACACGTTATAGAGGCATATGCACTACAACACATTATTAATTGAAGAGAACACTTTTTATATTTACTAAATAATTCTTTAATAGGAGAAAAATTAAATGCTTGGTATGTGTTAGATTGCCACCTTATCTCTGGTACATTTTTTCTCATTTTATTAATTGCTAGAGCTAAAGGCAACGCTATGAGGAAAGGAATCCTCCATCCATAATCATACATAAATTGACTAGGAGAGTAGTATTCCACCACATTACATACAACACGGCCTGACAATATACCAAAAAACACACTACTTAAAACTAACGATCCTATTAAACACTTTTTATTTCCTTCAATTACCTCGGCTAAATATACAGCAGCTCCCCCCTCCTCTCCACTAACTAAAAATCCTTGCCCGAATCGGAGGAATATTAGCGCTAATACAGTAATGACACCCACATGCTTATATATTGGCAAAACCCCAATAAGAAAGGTAATAATTCCAGTTATTAGGACAGACCAGCATAATGCTTTTTTCCTACTATAAATATCAGACATATTTCCTAACAACATTGCCCCAAATGGTCTTGAGGCATATCCACAAAAGCTAATTCCATATGTTACAATTTGCGAAACGGTTTCATTCGCATTAGAAAAAAATGCTTTACCTATATATGGCGACAAAACAACAAATAAAATAAAACAATAAAACTCAAAAGCATTCCCCAATAGAACAGCAACAATAGCTTTATATGTTATATAATTTTTACCCATTTCTATCTTAAATAATACAATTTTGCTGAGTTTGGTTTTGGCGGATCTATATATTTTTTGAGAGAACTTGCCATTATTTCCAAACATCCTTCCCCAAGGTTTTTATAAAGACTTTGCTTAGTGAAAACATCTTGTTTAAAATTATCTGCTGAAAATTTAGTTCCAAAAGAAAGTAAATATTTAATCCCATTAACT
>Ga0209174_10001690_pt1 | contig 15365 bp, 17 predicted proteins | sample JI91814BDNA_FD_187505 | JGI IMG/M metagenome (GOLD analysis project Ga0209174, IMG submission 187505) | Wastewater effluent complex algal communities from Wisconsin, to seasonally profile nutrient transformation and Carbon sequestration -... | ecosystem: Engineered > WWTP > Effluent > Algae...
CGTCACCGAATTAGGAATTATTCAACCTGTGAATGCACGTGAAATAAAACGAGTCGTAGTCTAGTTACTATTAACCTTTCACAATCTTACGAAATCGGATATAAAAGTCCGAATAACCACGATTAGACCAGAATCGAACAGCATCTCGATTCTCTGTTATTGCTCGCAATTCGATAACGGGAATCTTTTTTTTCTTTGCCCAGCTTTCTGTGTAATCCAGAAGAGAATGCATATACCCTTTCTTCATACGACCTCTCTTGGTAACAGCAAGATCAATGTATAAAATTTTTTCTTCTTCTAAATGAGGTCTTTCTTCTGTTCGAGCTATGAGCAAGGAAACTAATTCATCTTCCTCGAATGCACCGACAAATACGACTTTGCCCGTGCCTTGCAGCTTTAAATAAATATCTACCATCTTAACAGCAGCTCTTGGCTTAATTTTAAAAACTCCATCGAGTTTCATTGCATTGACTTGTCGAAAAAATTGATTTACTAATTCTATCGCTTGTGCTCGATGCTTGGTATCTATGTTTATGATTTGAAATTCTTTTTGCATTTACTTTGGCTAATGAGGTGTATGCTCATATTTATAAAAAAGAGGGAAACTAATAGTAAACTCAAAAAATAAATGAGAGACGTTGCCCTCACTTACAGTGTGTGTTTAATCCACACATTTTACTGGAGCAAAGGGCAGCTCCGCGGTTTAGAATATACTATACTCATAAGAGTTTTATCGGACATAATTCTAAAACCTTAAGCAAAAAATAAAATGCATAGAGAAATTTGGAAAATAATTTTGTAAAACAAATAGATATAAATATTCTAGTAATTATGAGTTTAATTTCAAAGCTATTCTCTCTCCTTGAACCGCGCAAATCAATCAGTGTAAATCTATCTCCTTTGCAATTTTCCGACAATGCAATTCAAAAAATAAAAAATCATTTAGAAAATAGACCGGCTAATGTCAAATCAGCATTCAAAGTAGTGGTAGTCTATCAAAAGGAAAAAATTCTTTGTCAAGTTGGCTTCGATGATTACAAATTTATTCGCAAGACTTTAAACGATTATCCTATACCACTCATCATCAGCGAGCAAGATGAATTATTTCTGCGCGGCTCATATATAGACTTTCACTCAAAAGAAGAGGCTTACTTTCATTATCCAAACGTTCACCTGGAAGTATCAACTAGATCGAATGAATCTATCTATGTATTTCATCTAGATAGGTATGTCGTATTTCCTGATTCGCCAATCAAGACCTACACGTTGAGTAAAGAGCAATTTGATAGCACACTTCCTAACTTGATTCAATTACTATTCAAAACAGAAAAAGTCGAATCTATTTATCTAGAAAATAATTTTATCTCAGTCGAAAGAATAAAAGAGATAGATAAAGATAAATTCGAAGAAGAGATTGCTGACATTATTCTTTCCTATTATGAGAAGTGCGGCTATCCGCTCTATATCACAGATTCAAGCATTGAGGCAAAGCCAATTGATAAATAGACATTTCATTTTCAGTCTTCTAATATTTTTTACGGGAAAAATGCTATTTGCCACAGATTATGATTGGGGAAACGATCACAAAGTTCATGTCCGACCGGTTTCTAGTTTTGTCTCCGAAATAAAAATTATTGAAGTAAAAACAAATAAAGTATTACACGAATCCTTAATTGGAATGCATTTCATCATTAAAACAAAACAGAAAAAGATCAACGGAAAAAACATTTTCTTCATTCAAGCAACCACCGGCGGAGAAGGAATGGTTAGTTCCAATTTATACTATTTTTATTTGGAAAACAATGAACTCAAGCAAGGAGCCGTCGAGGACATAATAGAGTTTAGCCTCAGAGATTTAGACCGAGATAAAAATAAAGAATTGATTTTAACAGATTTCAAATACTATAAATTTAAAATCAATAATTGTTACAATGCCTTAGAGCCGGACCCACATTATACCGGAAAACTTTTACCAATCCTGTATAAATTTCAAAAGGATAAATTTGTGGAAGTAAAGAATGATCAGAAGCTATTAACCAATTATCTTAGGAAACTGGAGAAGAAATTACTCAAGAAGAAAAAGTTTAAGAATGTGTATGGGTATAGTCATTATTATGCAATAGCCCGCAAGGTAGGGTTATCCGAACAGGCACTTATTTTTATAAAAGCAAATAATTCTGATTTTGCCTATAACTGCGAAAACACAAAAGAACAAAATCCGAAGGGGAAATCTTTTAGACAGAATACAAACTACTTTGATTTCTTCAAACGATACGGGAAAAGTCTTTAAAACAGAACAATTCTTTTTTCACTTTACAAAACTCATTGGTTTTGGAAATGATTTACATTGATGATAGGAGTTTTAATGAAAACGGTTATACCCATTTTAATAGCAAGCCTATGGATTAGCATTTCTGAATTTGCTCGCAACGAATTTATTTTGAAGTCCTATTGGACAAAACACTATGAGAGCCTTGGATTAATATTTCCTTCTAGTCCAATCAATGGTGCCATTTGGGGAATATGGTCATTAGCCTTTTCGATTACAATTTATCTAATATCTAAAAAGTTTTCCCTGAGTGAAACCGTTTTCATTTCTTGGTTCGCAGGCTTTGTATTAATGTGGTTAGTCATTGGAAATATGGGAGTTTTACCATTCAGCATCCTTTATGTCGCTGTTCCACTTAGCTTATTGGAAGTTTTTTTAGCCTCTTTCATTATCAAAAAGTTATCTTAAGTATTAAGTGAGTCTAACTACAAAAAAAATTAAACTTACTCTTTCAGGGTTTTTATATATTAACTATTCCATTATAAATAATTTTTCTAGGAGATAAAATGAACAGCAAACCAAAAAAAAAATTTAAGACTGTAGAAGAATACATAGCAGCATTTCCAAAGGAAATCCAGGAGTTACTAGAAAGTATGCGCTCGATTATTAAAGCAGCAGCTCCAATGGCGGAAGAGATGATCAGTTATAATATGCCTGCATTTCAATTGGATAAAATGTTAGTATACTATGCAGCTTGGCATTCCCACATTGGATTTTATCCGACAGCATCGGGAATAGAAGAATTCAAAGAAGATTTATCTAAATATGAAAACTCTAAGGGTGCAATAAAATTTCCAATCGACAAACCGCTACCCGCCAGCCTCATCACAAAGATTGTAAAATTTAGAGTGAAAGAAAATCTAGAAAAGACAAACAGTAAAATCTTAGCTAAAAAATTCAGAGAAATTAGAAACAAATAAAAAGAGAGAGGTTAATGTATGTTAGGCTTTATTTCTGGCTTATTTTACGCCAATGCATTTGAATGGGTTGCACATAAATACTTGCTACACGAAGAAGGAAAGAAGAAAGATAGCTTTTGGAGATTTCATTGGGGAGAGCATCATAAACTAACTAGACAAAATAATTTTAGAGACCCGTCGTATGAGCGCAGCCTACTTGAGTGGAATCCACAGAGTAAAGAACTAGCCGGACTTGTTCTTGGAGGTATTGCTCATTTGCCTCTAGCTTTTATTTCGCCAAGTTTTGTAGCTGGAATTTTCTTTTCAGGGGGTTATTACTATTATGTGCACAAAAAATGTCACCTCGACCCTGACTGGGGGAGAGAAAATCTACCCTGGCATTACGACCACCATATGGGACCTGACCAAGATATGAATTTTTGTGTTACTTTTCCTCTATTTGATCATGTAATGGGAACTCGTGTTAAATATTTTGGAACGGAACGAGAATTAGAAGATCGAAGTCGCAGACAAGCAAAATTAGCCGCAGTGCAATGATTAGAAAGAATAAAAACAAAACCAAAGAAAAAATCTTAAAAGTAGCCATGGAGCTAATTTATGAGAAAGGTTTTGTGAATACATCTGTTCAAGATATTCTAGATAAGTGCAAACTCACCAAGCCCGCCTTTTATTATTATTTTCCATCCAAAGATGAACTAGGGATAGAATATCTTACAAAGCAAGAAGAGGTTAATCGGGATTTTCTGCTGACACTTATGAATTCAAGCAAAACACCAGAAGACTTCACAGCAAAATGGGTCAGCGTAATAAAGAAATGGAGTAAGGTAAAGAAATACAATGGATGCCCATTCGTAAATTTTCTAAATCAACTTGATATAAGCAATACTAAGTTCAATTCTAAATTCAAAGAGATTGAACTTAGCTGGACTTCTGTTTACAAAAAATACCTACAAGAACAATCAAGTAAAGGGTTAATCGACAAAGCAACCGACTTAGACAAAGTTGCCCGCAAAATGGCTTTGATTTATGAAGGTTCAATTAACTTATGGAAGATGAGTCGAGATTTAAAATACATTGATTTTATGGGCGAAGAACTCAAAGAGTTAATGGTTTCGCTAAAGGTAAAAAAATGAAATACACGATAGTTGGTTTAATCTTTTTCGGGCTACTCGGTATTAGCTTCAACTATACTATCGTTGAAAAAACGAATACAGATGCAATATACCCCTATAGAATGAAATTATACTACACACGTATCGATGGTCTTAGAGAAGGAACAGAAGTCTCTGTCAAAGGTGTAGATTTTGGACTCGTTCAAGAAATTAAGAAAGTTTCAGTAGAAGATGTTCCCGATCAAAGATTTCTAGAACCTGGAAAATCACATGCCATTGAACTAACACTCATTATGCGAGAACCAATTACTCTCTGGGAAAACTACGATGTAAAATTTAAAAATAAAACTAGTTTTTCGGGAAGAAGTATAGACATTGAACCGGGAAATTTTCAAGATGATAAGAGCACATTCTTTAAGCCAGCCTATCTCAAAGATGGAAATATCCCCTATCACTCTCCCTCTGGAAAATACTATGATGATTTTTTCATTGCCTCTCACAATACATTAGAAGAAAATCGACCTGATATACGGAGAACAATCATTAACCTCCGTGAGCTATCGGTGAAACTAAAGTCGGATAAGGGAACTTTGCCGCTACTTACAAATACCGAAATCGTTTACAATGGACTTCTAGACACGACTGCCGATGCTCGCATCATATTAAAAGAATTTCGCCGTTATGAAGAAGGAATCAGGGAAACAGATACAGTGTTCATTCCCTTTTCCCTTGTCCTCTATCGTCAACTTGTAGGCTCTATTTATGGAAATCAGTATTAGCGGCTAATTGGTTTCTTCCCCGTCGAAATTGTAAATCTTTTGTCTGCCTGCTGGTTTTTGGAACCTAGTTCCCAATTTCTTTCCAGACCATGGATTATAATAAGTAATGGAATCAATAAAATCATAAAGCAAAAGATTATCGCCTGCTAATACTACGCTTGCTTTTTTGAGTTTAGGAATTCCCACTTTCCAGTTTTGCTTTCCAGATTTTAAGTCGATTGCCATTAAATCATTTGTTGTCGCAATATACATTGTATTTTTTTCGACTGAAGGGTGCGGTAATATTGTTCCCGTAAGATGTATTTTCCAGAGCAAAGAGCCATTATCCGCACTCAGACAATAAAAGTTTCCATCCGCATCTCCAAAAAAAACTTTGTCGTTAAATACAACGGGATTAGTATTGATTTTATAACTCGCTAAATGCAACCATTTCCTTGCACCATGTCTTTGTGTAATCGAATAAATATTTCCATCTGTGCTACTAAATACAATTTGTTCTTTGTTAGCCGCTGCAGAAGTTATTACTTCCCCTGCGGTGTTGTATTTCCATACAATACTTCCAGTGCTTTTATTGAGTGCGTATAACGCTCCATCCTTTGATCCAAAGATTACTTTGTCATCCAAAATTAAAGGGCGAGCATAGATTCCAGCCCCAAGAGTTCTCTTCCATTTTATTTTTTTTGCAGCAGAAACTTCTTCACAATAGAATTCACCAAGAATATTGCCGTAGTATTTATAGCCATCTTCAATTTCAAATAGATCTTCTTCTGTATGATTTAGTAAAAGATTACAACTCTTAGCCGCTGCACAATTAAAATTATAAGCGAACTCAGATGGAAGTTGATTCGAATCAGAAAATAATTTGAAACTTCCCAATAATAAAATAATAATAAAATGTTTTCTCAAGCAAAGACCTCTCGACATAAAATATATTCACTCTAGATATAATTAAAAAAGAATGAAGTATCTTATTTCTTTTATCGTCCATTTTTGAAATTCCCTAGATTTAGAATTCTCTAGACCTCCAAATTTTCCTTGAAAGAAAGGCTCACTCAGAATTTAATTCAACAAAAGCCTAAATGAATTCGAAAACTTCTATTCTATTCCTGTTTCTTTGGATATTAGCCACTTTTTCCGCCTGTGAGTTCATGATTCACAGAATGCCTAACCCAAGACCGACGACTAAGAATTATTCCACTGAAAATCAAAAAGAAGAAAAATCGAGAGGTGAATTGCGATTTATCGTTATCGGAGATTGGGGCGAAAAGGGAAATTTTTTTCAAAGGCAAGTTGCCTCCGCTATGAATAAAATCAGAGTCCAGCAGAAAATAGACTTTATCCTCACGACGGGAGATAATTTTTATCAAACCGGAGTTAATGACGTAAACGATCCGCATTTCCAAGAATCCTTTGAAAAAATTTATTCTGCTTCAAACAAAATCCCCTGGTATATCGCATTGGGTAATCACGATTATATGGGAAATATTCAAAGCCTTATAGATTATAGTGAGAAAAATTCTTTTTGGATTTTTCCTAGCCCTTATTATTTCTTCGAGAAAAACTTAACTCAATCAAAGAAAGTGTTATTTGTAATTACAGATACGAATGAGTTCATTCATTTCTTGGGATTTCGTTATAGGTCTTATATGCGAAGAGACAAGGGAATCAGACAACTGAGTTGGATAAATGCAATTCTAAGAGATAATTCCTCGCAGTGGAAAATCGTTGTTGGCCACCATCCAGTGTATTCAGCCGGAAACCACGGAGATACTGTTTCCCTTCAAAGCGAGTTCCTGGATAATTTAGAGAACAACGGGGTAGATTTGTATTTTTCAGGTCACGATCATGATTTGCAATTTCTAAAAAATCCAAGCAAGAGAACTAACTTTTTTATTTCCGGAGCTGGTTCAAAGGTGCGCGAAATGAAGAGTAACCCCTACTCTATCTTTGCAAAAGCAGAGGCGGGGTTTATTGTAGTTACCCTTAAAGAAAGAGATGCATTGGTTCAATTTATCGACAAAGATGCAAAAGAAATTTTTAGAACCAATATTCAGAAATGAAAAACTAAAAACTCTTAGCAAACACCTCACAAACTGCATCTATCTCATTCCCTTTTACAATCGTGCTCACCCAATTCACAGGAATAGAATTTAATCCATAGTGAATACCGGCTACCCCACCTGCTATGGCGGCTATTGTATCTGTATCTTCACCGAGATTAACTGCTTGAATCACAGTCTGCTTGTAATCAGAAAAATTCAATAAACACCAGAAAGATGCTTCAAGAGAATCAATCACAAACCCACTCGATTTTATCTGTGGCTCAGAGAAATTCCTTAAGTCTTTTTCGAAAATATTCTGAAAATAAACTTTCTCTGCTGGATTTAAATAACCAAAGTATTTGCTCTTATCCGCTACAATACTTTGAAAAGACTTCTCGATGGAATTTCCTTGTAACAACTGCAATGCAAAGTCAATGTAGATGTAGCAAGAAATCACTGAGAGCGGATGAGCGTGAGTAATCGCAGAAACTTCTTTTATCATCTTGTATTTTGTTGACTCGTCTGTTTGTTTAAAATGAAAGAAATAAGCCAAAGGCAAAGTTCGCATAAGAGATCCGTTGCCATTAGCCTCAATGTTTGCATCTCCGGAGTTTAATGGAGAAGTGCCATTTAGCAATCGCCTGATTGAGCTATTCGTTGAGCCACCAATATCATAGGCGGTCCCATAAGGAGTAAGGTAGCCTTTCTGAAACCACTTTATAAAATTATTAGCTATATCGTCTAATTTGTATCCTCTACTTAAACTTTCTGCAATGCAAAGTGTCATCGAAGTATCATCCGACCAACTACCCGGAGGTAAATTAAATGTTCCATAACCAATCATATCGCTCACAGGTGCACGCTTAAAATAATTTCTTAGTTTAAACTGCACCGGTAGCCCAAGTGCATCACCAACGCATACTCCCCATATACCGCTTTTGATTAAATCTAATTTTGATTTCATTTTATTCTCAGTTCCTTTATTCAATATTTAATTGTCGCCTGTGTGCTTGCCAAAATTTTCTCAGGAAATAACTTTGTAAACTTGTAAGGGTTTTTCTTTTCCTTTTACTTCGACTAATGGAAGAGTTTCTGCTTGAATCGAATTCTTAACTTTTTGATATACTTCTTCGGAAATCAAAAACTCTGCTTGAAACTGCTTGCAAAGACTTTCTATACGAGAAGCAGTATTGACTGCATCTCCGATAACGGTATATTCCATTCTACCGGCAAATCCAACACTACCAGTAAAAACTTCTCCACAATGAAGACCAATTCCAATTCGTATCTCTTCTTTGCCTTGTTTCTTTCGAATCATATTCCATTCGCTTAGTGAGGATAACATTTGTAATCCTGTATTGACCGCATTCACCGTGTCGTTAGGCATAACATTCGGTGTTCCGAACGTTGCCATGATTGCATCTCCAATGTATTTGTCTAATGTTCCTCCATTTGCAAATACTACATTCGTCATCCTTGCTCTAAATTCATTTAAGAATTCAGCCAATTCATCCGGATTCATTCCCTCTGACATTTTTGTAAAATTGCGAATATCCTGAAAAAGAATCGTAACCTCTTGCCTTTTTCCTTGATTTAACACCTCAGGATTTTTTGTAATCTCTTCGACAATTTCAGGAGAAAAATATTTACTAAGAGATTTTTTTTCTGCTTCTATAGTTCCAATTCTTTTCACCATAAAAATGGTTCTATAAATAGAAAAGCCAACCGCGAGCGCCAAACTGCTGTAAGCTATTGGTCTAGCCATCAGTAAATCACTCATATAAATTTGATCTCCCAAAATATACAATTTCCAATCTATTGAAGTAGGCACTCCTAAATGAACTCCATACAATATCGAAATAAAATGGATAAAAATAAAAGTAATAATAGAAACTATCACAAGAGAAAGCCTTATCTGAATGAGGGCTAATATGAATGGAAATAAGAAATAAATAAAGGATGGATTTTTCAGAAAGTAATTAAAATTATCCGCACTCTCTAATTTATACCAAGAAAACATCATACCAGTTAATACAGCAAAGTCAGAGATAGTCGTCATAAGTCCAACTCTATGAATTTTACTTTTATCATTACAACGCCTTAGTATACTCGTATGAAAAATGGTGATTATAAAATAAAGCAAAAATCCAGATCCATATATTATAGATCCTTTGAATTGTGCTTCTGCATCTTTGATTCCTGCTAAATTGAAGACACCGCCGGAAACAATTAAAATTAAAAACAAATATCTGAATCGATTGGCAAGAATAGTTCCATTTAATTCTTCTTCTTCTAAAACTTTCAGAACAGAAGAAGACATTAATTTTCGATTTAGATTGGCCCTAACTTTTTCTAGTAGTTTCATCTTAATTCAACATCTGGATCTGGTTTTTGAGGATCATGGCTGTTTTCCTTTGGGGTTACAATGTCTGGATTTTTATCTTCTTTGGGCTTAATGTCTATTATCTGCTTCTCAGCATCAAATCGTGCGAAACCAATGAAGGCACTGTCTCGCAAGCATTTGCTTTTTTTATCTCCTTCGACTTCTCTTACACAACCAATCTTTTGATTTGGGTCAAATATATAAATATCAGGTCCTCCTCCTTTCGTGATTAGCCCATCGCCCCAGGTATTGGAGCCTGCAACGCGCATAACGCCTGTTACATCCGTTCCCATGTAAATCATAACATGACTTACCGGTGGCGTTCTATCAGGCGGGACATTGTATGAATCCTGCCAGTAGATTAGATCACCAAACTTTAATTGCTTTTTTAATTCTTCCGTATTCACCTTATTATCCGCACCTTTCGGAGGTTGAAACAACCAACCTTTCTCTTTGAAGAAATTGTATTGCGAATACGAATCGCGTGGCATTGTTTTGCTAAGGGCTTTGCTATATAGATATTGAACTGTGCCGGAACAATCAAGTTTGACAGGCTTATTACTATCAGGCGGAGTCCATGCTTTGGAATATTTTATATCGAATGCCGCAAGCCATTCTGCTGTCTTAGTGAGATTGTCTTTTTCTGCTTTCGAAAGTTCAGCGTAAAGAGAAAAAGTAAAAAGGAATACGATGACAAATAGTTTCATAGCAGTCATCGTATTCAATTTATTGTGATTGCAAGAATTTTTTATTTGTTCGAATATATCTGATCAAAAAGAGCTTTGTCGTTAAAATGTTTTTCCTGCGCTTTCTTCCATCCACCGGCAATTTCATTTATAGTAAAAAGTTTTACATCTTTGAAAGTAGATTTATATTTTTTCAAAACAGAATCAAGAGTTGGTCTGTAAAAATTCTTTGCAGCAAGTTCTTGCGCTTCAGTCGAATAAAGAAATTTCAAATACTCTTCCGATACTTCTCTCGTTTTATGTTTGTCAACATTAGAATCAACAAGAGCAACAGGAGGCTCAGCGTAAATGCTTGTAGAGGGAACGATAATCTCTACCGGGTCTTTTGGATCTGCTTCTTTCAAAGAAAGATACGCTTCATTTTCCCAATTGATTAGCACATCACCGATTTTACGATTTACGAAAGTAGTCGTTGCTCCTCTTGCACCAGAGTCTAATACTTTTACATTTTTATAAAGAGCGGTTACGAACTGTTTGGCTTTCTCTTCATCGTTCTTATTTGCTTTAAGAGCATATCCCCAGGCTGCCATATAATTCCATCTCGCACCACCACTGGTCTTGGGGTTAGGCGTTATTACCTCCACACCCGGTTTAATTAGATCATTCCAATCTTTAATACCTTTAGGATTTCCCTTTCTGACTAAAAATACGATAGTCGATGTATAGGGAGAGCTATTGTGTGTTAGCCGCTTTTGCCAATCAGCAGGAAGTCTTTTTGCTTTTTCAGAAATGGAATCTATATCATAAGCAAGCGCAAGTGTTACTACATCTGCCTCGAGTCCATCGATGACCGAACGGGCTTGCTTACCCGAACCACCATGGGATTGATTGACTTCAATTTCCTTTCCTGATTTCGTTTTCCAATGCTTTGCGAATAACTCGTTGTAAGCCTTATAAAATTCTCTTGTCGGATCATACGACACATTTAAAATAGAATCCTTAGCGGATAATGCTTGTATTGCGAAAAGAAAATTCACTACTAAAAATAATCTCATTTTTTGTTGCATATTCACCCTCTAGTTCGTGAGTTATTAACCAAATAAAATAAGAAGTGTAATTTTCCTATCCAATAAATTAAGCCTAGAATTTCAGTTTTTGGATTGTGTTCACTGAGAATCCTTCCCTAGTTTCCCTAAAACAATACAATGCTGCGTAATATATTTGACAAGAAGTTTAATATATTGGATATGGTATGCAGGCTTGGAAAGAAAAAACGCGGCGTAAGAAAATGAAAAACAATTTGAATACCTCTGAATCTTTTTTTGTAAAATTTATTTTAACATCCATTGCACTGCTCTTCATACTGATTGTTTTGGTTGTGCCAATGTTCTCTATCTTCATTTACGCATTCGAAAAAGGATATGAAGTATATTTGGCAAGTATCACCGACCCAATGGCAGTCTCCGCAATGAAGCTTACATTGATTGCAGTGCTTTTTACAGTTCCTCTGAATTTAATTTTTGGAGTGGCTGCCTCCTGGGCAATCGCAAGGTTTGAATTTACGGGAAGGAGTTTGTTAATTTCTTTAATTGACATTCCCTTCTCAGTCTCACCCATCATTTCAGGAATGATTTATGTTCTTATCTTTGGAACGCAAGGCTACTTCGGAGAATACTTATACAGTCAAGATATCAAAGTCATTTTTGCAACGCCCGGAATTGTGCTTGTAACTATATTTGTGACTTTCCCATTCATAGCAAGGGAGCTAATACCGATTATGCAATCCCTAGGATCAGAAGAAGAGGAAGCTGCTATCATCCTAGGTGCAAGTGGTTGGCAAACTTTCTGGAAAGTCACTTTACCAAATATCAAATGGGGCATTCTGTATGGAGTAATTCTTTGCAATGCGAGAGCGATGGGAGAATTTGGTGCTGTATCTGTCGTATCCGGACATATTCGGGGGCTAACAAACACTATCCCATTACATGTAGAAATTCTTTATAACGAATATAACTACGTTGGTGCATTTGCCGTAGCTTCTATTTTAACATTAGCCGCTATTGCAACTTTAATCATAAAAGAAATTGTAAATTACTTCAGTCATAAAGGTGAAAAATTATGAGTATCGAAATTCAAAATATCAATAAGCATTTTGGAAAGTTTCATGCCATCAAAGGTTTAAATTTAAAAATTGAAGCAGGAGAGCTTGTTGCTTTACTCGGTCCATCCGGGTGCGGCAAAACGACATTACTCCGGATAATCTCTGGTCTTGAACATCCTGATTCCGGCTCGATCCTTTTTTCAGGAGAGGATACTGTTAAAAAACATGTAAGCGAAAGAAAAGTTGGATTCGTATTTCAACACTATGCACTTTTTAAACATATGACTGTATTTGAGAATGTTGCCTTCGGACTTAAAGTTCGCCCTAGAAGCGTGCGTCCTTCTAAATCTGAAATTAAAGACCGAGTAGAAAGTCTTTTGAAACTTGTAAAATTAGAATTGCTACATGATCGGTTTCCATCACAACTTTCCGGCGGTCAAAGACAAAGAGTCGCACTCGCTCGAGCCTTAGCTGTTGAGCCACAAGTTCTTCTTTTAGATGAACCATTTGGTGCGTTAGACGCTCAAGTAAGAAAAGAACTCAGACGATGGCTCAGAAGACTTCACGATGAAATTCATGTAACAAGTGTATTTGTAACACACGATCAAGAAGAGGCACTCGAAGTCGCTGATAGAGTAGTCGTTATGAATCAAGGAAAAATTGAACAAGTTGGAACTCCAGAAGAAGTGTATACAAATCCAGCCACTCCGTTTGTTTATAATTTCATTGGAAATGTAAATCTATTTCACGGAAGAGTCGAGGGCGGCAAATTGTTCGTAGGCGACAAAGAGTTAGAGCATAAAGGCGAAGCTAAGTCAGATAACAACAAAGCATTCATTTATATTCGTCCTTATCATTTTGATATTCACCGCACAAAACAGACTGATACAATTTCAAGTGCAGTAATAGAGCATATTAGTCCCGCAGGTTCCCTCGTCAGAGTTGAATTATTAGATGAATTCAGCCAACCTATACTCGTAGAAATTCCAATGCAACGCTATAAAGAATTGGGAATCAAGAAAGCGGACAAAGTCTTTGTTAGCCCTAAAGAGACCAGAATCTTTTTCGATGAATCGCAAGATTACGCAATCTAAATTTAAGAGGTAAAGTAAATATGTTCGGAAAGAAAAAAAGTATACTCCCCGGCTTTGGAATTTCACTCGGATACACAGTTTTTTATCTCAGCATAATCGTAATTATCCCCATTGCTGGACTCTTTATAAAGACTTCATCTTTAAGCTTCGCTGAATTTTGGAGTGTAATAACTGAGCCACGAGTAATTGCTTCTTATAAGCTTAGCTTTGGAGCTTCTTTTCTCGCTGCTCTAACAAATGCTGTTTTCGGTCTTCTCATTGCATGGGTTTTAGTTCGCTATAATTTCTTTGGGAAAAAAATTGTAGATGCATTGATTGATTTGCCATTTGCCCTTCCAACGGCTGTAGCCGGAATTACACTCGCAACTATTTATTCTAAGAATGGTTGGTTTGGTAGATTCTTAGAGCCTGCTGGAATTTTCATCGCGTATAAGCCTGCCGGAATTTTTGTTGCCTTAGTTTTTATCGGTCTACCGTTTATCGTTCGCTCAGTTCAGCCTGTGATAGAAGAATTAGACAAAGAAGTAGAAGAAGCCGCCGCAAGTCTAGGGGCTAACAGGCTGCAAACCTTTATCAAAGTAATTTTTCCAAGTATCTTGCCTGCTTTAATCAGTGGATTTATTTTAGCGTTTGCGCGCGGATTAGGCGAATATGGCTCAGTAGTTTTTATTTCAGGAAATATGCCTATGGTAAGTGAAATTACTCCTTTGCTGATTCTCACAAAACTAGAACAGTATGATTATGTCGGAGCGACTGCGCTTGCAGTATCTACACTTGTAATTTCTTTTGTGCTATTTTTTTCTATCAACCTTGTTCAATGGTGGGCAGCTAACAGACATAAGGCGTAATTTCTGCCACAGAGGCACCGAGACGCAGAGGATTTTGGAATGATGCTATTTTTATTCACAGGCATTATATTAAAGAGAGCTTGATGCAAGATTGAAAAATATCCATTGCAACTAACTCTCTCTAAATTTCTCCGTGTCTCAGTGCCTCTGTGGCAAATCTGGTATAGTTTACTTCTTATGAATCTCTTGTAGGGATCGAATGCTAAAGCCTTTATTTCCCATCTCAACAAGTCCATCGACTAACGCTCTGGCTGCTTCTGCAGTAGTCAAACAAGGCACTCGATATTTAATCGCTGCTTGTCTAATTGCAAAAGCATCGTCTCTAGTTACTCGACTGAGAGGAGTATTGATGATTAGATTAATCTTCTTGTCTTTGATATAATCCACAACGTTCGGAAAGCCTTCATGAAGTTTGTTAATCACGAGCGACATAACGCCGTTATCCGATAAAAGCTTATGAGTTCCTTTAGTGGCTATTAGGTTGTAGCCTAACTTCGAAAGCTTAACGATATAAGGAAGCAAATCTTGCTTAGTCTTATCATTGATACTTACAAAAATTGTTCCACCTTTAGGTGTCTCTTCCCCTGCCATGATTTGCGCTTTCAAATAAGCTTCACCAGCAGTCGCGGCAATTCCCATGACTTCACCAGTAGATCTCATCTCAGGACCGAGAATTGTATCAACACCCGGAAATTTATTAAATGGAAGAACAGCTTCTTTTACATTGACTAATTTAACTGAATACTCATCTGCTGAAATTAAATCTTTTAGTTTTTTTCCGAGCATAATCATTGTAGCATACTTAACAATTGGAATTCCAATCGCTTTAGAAACAAATGGAACTGTTCTAGATGCTCTTGGGTTTACTTCTAAAATATAAAGAGTTTCTTCTTTGATTGCAAACTGAATGTTAATAAGTCCCTTTACTCCAAGCTCAAGCGCCAATTTACGAGTAGCCGCTTTTATCTCAATAAGCATTTTCTCGGAAATATTTTGCGGTGGAAGCATACAAGCCGAATCCCCACTATGCACTCCCGCTTCTTCGATATGCTCCATGATTCCTGCGATAAA
>Ga0209174_10001693_pt1 | contig 15349 bp, 14 predicted proteins | sample JI91814BDNA_FD_187505 | JGI IMG/M metagenome (GOLD analysis project Ga0209174, IMG submission 187505) | Wastewater effluent complex algal communities from Wisconsin, to seasonally profile nutrient transformation and Carbon sequestration -... | ecosystem: Engineered > WWTP > Effluent > Algae...
GACACAAAGGATTGCGCAAAAAACTGGTGCAGGCTGTTCAGGCCAAGGGCATTACCGATGAACGGGTGCTGGATGCCATCCTTGCCGTACCACGGCATTACTTTCTTGATTCAGCGTTTGATGAAGTAGCTTATGAAGACCGCGCATTTCCCATCGGTGAAGGTCAAACGATCTCACAACCCTATACGGTGGCCTATCAAAGCCAGCTGCTGGAGACCAAACCCTTTATGAAAGTATTGGAAATCGGCACCGGCAGTGCTTACCAGGCAGTAGTGCTCGCAGAAATGGGTGTTCAGGTATATACCATCGAAAGACAGAAGAAGCTTTTCGAAACCAACAAGCAATTTGATTTCCTCAAAAAATATCCCACGATCAAATTTTTCTATGGTGATGGCTTTGAAGGCCTGCCTACCTATGCTCCATTTGACCGCGTTTTAATTACCGCCGCAGCGCCTGAAATACCTGCCAAACTGGTGGAACAGCTTAAAACCGGTGGAATGATGGTGATCCCTCTGGGAGCCGGTGATGTGCAACAAATGCTCCGTCTCACTAAACTGGAGAACGGCGCTATCCGGGAAGAAGTATTTGATCATTTTTCTTTTGTACCGATGCTTGGGGGACGAAGTCAGTAGTCGATAGTCTTTAGTCATTAGTCGGTACTAATTGGGCCAGGTAATTAAAAAGACGCGCTGTTTAGGTAAATTTTTCCGGGTGATTAATCATGTACAAAATCAATTTGGCGATTGCATTATTTTTTTCAGTTAAACGCTGATGTATTTCTGCTGTTATATACCCAAACGACAGTGAGAAATCAATCCATACCTGCGTTTCAGCATTTTCTGTTTCAGCATCATTTAATTTGGAAACAAAGTAATCCCGGTATCTTTTTCTTTTATAAGCTTCAACAAAATTGCAGCAAACTGATCTGGAAGAACGCCTCAATTGATCCGTAAGACTGTATTTTTCTTCAGCTGGAAACTTTTTTGTGAGTTGAAAAATCTCCAGCGCCAGATCATAAGCTTTTTGGTAGCCTATTAATTTCCTGTAATCGCCCATTTTTATGGCAACCTTACTGAATAATGGTTACCAGTCCAACATTTCGCACAGTAGCTGTTTCGCCTGAATTGAAAAATTCGCTACTAAGGACTGACTAACGACTATCGACTAAAGTCTAACGACTTCTCTCAAACGAACTGCTCCAGCAACTCAATCCTTTTCTCCACCGGAGGATGGGTGGCGAATAAATTATCCCAGGAGGCGGAACGGTGGGTGGAAGGTTTTGGATTATCAATAAATAGCTGGGCTACATCGCGGCTCTCCACTGCTTCGATCAGCGGGTCGTTGGAAATTTTGCGGAGTGCATTGGCAAGTGCATAGGGCCTCTTGGTCATATCGGCTGCCCCGGCATCTGCCAGGTATTCCCGGCGACGACTGATACCAAAGCGTAAAAGGATGGAGAGGAAATAAGCGATCGCCGTGATCACAATCGCAATCAGGATAATCCCACCACTGCCTTTACCATCACTTTTCTTTTTGCCGGACCCGGCAAAACGAAGGCTGCGGAATGCCAGTTCGGCCAGGAATGCAAAAATGCCAACAAAGATGATCGAGATGATGAGCAGACGCACATCTTTATTTTTAATATGCGTGAGTTCATGAGCGATCACGGCTTCCAGTTCCTCATCATCCAGTTTATTAATGATTCCCCTCGACAGTGAAACGGAATAGCTCCGCTTACTGATGCCACTGGCAAAAGCATTCAAAGAATCATCTTCAATGATATAAACTTTGGGCATGGTCATCCCCTGGGAGATACAGAGGTTCTCCACCAGATTATAGACTCTTTTATTTTCAATTCTGTCCAGCGGCTTACTGCCCGTTGCCATCCTGATAAATGCAGCATGACCGGCCCAGGCGATCAGGAACCAGATTCCTACAGCCGCCAGAACGACCGGTATGATCTGTAGAAAAAGCTGATTGGGATCTTCCTGATGCTCCCCCCTGGTAAAATAGAGTAGCGCATAACCCATCCCCAGTAATAGAACGGGAAAAGCAATCAAAAGTAAAACAGAATTGAAATTATTCCTGCGGATCTGGCTGTCTAAACCAACATACTTCATTCGATGATGATGTTAATTAAATACTGAATGCTGCCAGATTAAAATTTCACAACAGGTGGCTCTTCCATCTGCTTGCGGGTATCTGTACCGAGGTCAAACATAACTTCTTTCTGAAACCCGAAATTCCTTGCGATCAGGTTGCCAGGGAAAGATTCCACGCCATTATTGTATTCTGTTGTGGCCCCATTGAAGAAACGGCGGCTGGCAGCCAGTTTATTTTCAATATCACTTAGTTCTTCCTGTAACTGCAGGAAATTCTGATTTGCTTTCAGGTCAGGGTAGGCCTCCACCTGCACTTTCAATCCCTGCAGCGCCGAACTCAGTTGTTGTTCAGCGGCAATCTTTCCGTCAATTGTAGTAGCTGCAACAGCCGCTGTTCTGGCCTCGGTTACTTTCAGCAGCAGGTCCTTTTCATGACCGGCATAACCTTTTACAGTCTCTACCAGTTGAGGTACCAGATCATGCCGCTGGCGGAGTTGTACATCGATATCGGCAAAGGCATTTTGGCGGCGGTTGCGTAAACGAACCAGGCCATTATAAAGACTAACAATCCAGATGATCAGGATAACAATGATTCCTACAATAATTAAAACTGGCATTTTGGTATTATTTGAACAATGAAATTAGGTAAATAAAAGAAAAAAACCGGCCAGGCCGGTTTTTCAGGAAATAGTCAGTAGTTTCTTTAATTCACCCGGTTCATGAACCAGGTGCCCGCGCCGGTTGGACTGCTTCCAGATCCGTAAGTGCCATTCGTCATCGTACCACTATTACTCCAGTCTGCCTTTATGCTAAATGTACTGCCTCCCGCAGTAGTGTAGGTATAAGTAGCTGTAAAAACATTTCCGGTCAATACCCAGGTGCCGGTAGCTTTGGATGAAGTGGTAATATTGTCTCCATCCGCAACGGTGATCTTACCGCCTGCCTCCACGACCATGGAATACCCGGAGGTAGGTGTGCTTGTGCCAGAGCCATATTTACCAACCCATAGTCCTTCAACGGGATAAACGGGTGGAATGACCTCATCTTTTTTGCAGGAACTAAAAAACATCATCATGGAAACGGCAGCCAGTAAAAGCTGCCCCGGAATTTTGCTGAATTTCATAAATAAAAGTTTGGTTTAGGTGCTAATATTGATTCAAAAATAATACCAGAGTATATGTTAGAAAATACCACTTTTGGGTAGTTCTACTGATTTGTAATAAATTGCTATTTTAAAGCACAACTTGCCACATGCGTATACTTCCCTTTGCCATTTCCGCTATTCTCACCGGAGGATTGGTATTTGCCCTCAATAAACAATGGGGATCCATTCCTCCCATGGGGAAATTCCTCAGTCCCCAACAGGGTTTTTGGCAAAATGCTGAACCAGCAAACAAAAGTTTTGATGCAGATCTGAAATTTCCTGATCTGAAAGGAAAGGCAGAGGTATATTTTGATGATCGCCTGGTGCCGCATGTATTTGCAGAAAAAGACGAAGACCTCTATTTTATCCAGGGCTACCTGCATGCTAAATTCAGGCTGTTCCAGATCGATCTGCAGACAAAAGCAGCGGCCGGAAGAGCCAGTGAAATTGCTGGTCCCAAAGCCATCAATTTTGATAAAGAACAAAGAAGGCTGGGGATGTTGTTTGCTGCTGAAAATGCCATGAAGGAAATTGAAAAAGATGAGCAGTCGAAATCACTATTCACCGCCTATACCAATGGGATCAACGCTTACATTGGCTCAATGAAGGAAGCCGATATGCCCATTGAATACAAACTCCTGAATCTTAAACCGGAGAAATGGAGTAACCTGCGTACCGCTTTATTATTAAAGATGATGGCTAAAATGTTGTCATCAGGTACTGAAAGCGATCTGGCGATGACCAATGCCAAAGCCATGTTTATGCCGGATGAGTTGAAGAACTTATACCCGCAGGTACCCGATTCCCTGGTTCCGATTGTACCAAAGGGAACGGCATTTGTCCAGCCAGGCATCAAACCCATACCACCCGCATCAGCCGATTCCATTTACCTGAGTCGTAAAGACATTGCCACGGCCAGAGAAATCGATAAACCCGATCCCGGCAATGGCAGTAATAACTGGGTCGTGGCCGGAAGCAAAACTCAAAGCGGAGCGCCGATTCTTTGCAATGACCCGCACCTGGAATTATCCCTTCCTTCGATCTGGTACGAAATGCAGCTGGTAACACCAACCAGTAATGTGTATGGCGTATCCCTTCCCGGCAGCCCCTTTGTGATCATTGGGTTTAATGACAGTATAGCCTGGGGAGTCACCAATTCCCAGAGGGATGTAAAAGATTATTATGAAATAAAGTTCAAGGATAAAAGCAAAAAAGAGTACTGGTTTAATGGCGCCTGGACCAACAGCACACAAAGAGTGGAAGAGATTAAAGTAAAAGGCGGAAAAACGGTTTATGATACGGTTGCCTATACCGTTTTTGGTCCGGTGATGTATGACGAGAACTTTCAGGGTGCAGCAAATGAAGGAAAAGGACGCAACCTGGCCGTTCGCTGGACGGCCCACGATCCCAGCAACGAGGGCATGGCTGTTTATCACCTGAACCGGGCAAAAAACTATGATGAGTATGTAAACGCGATCAAGGACTTTACCTGCCCCGGCCAGAATTTTGTGTTTGCTTCCAAATCAGGTGATATCGCCATCTGGCAACAGGGACGATTCCCGGCCCGTTGGGATCGCCAGGGTTTATATATCATGCCCGGAGAAGACAGCAGCTATATGTGGCAGGGTTTTATTCCGCAAACCGAGAACCCGCATGCTAAAAACCCGGAACGCGGATTTCTGCAAAGTGCTAACCAGCGACCAGCAGATTCGACCTATCCTTATTTTATACCTGGCAGCTATATCACAGCACGTGGCATAACGATTGAAAACAGACTGGCGGCTATGTCTGGTATTACCGTCAATGATATGATGGCCCTGCATGGGAATTATTTTAATACCCTGGCGGAAGATGCCCGGACTGTATTATTAAAGTATACAAAAGAAACGGAGCTTAACGTTGATGAAAAGAAGTACCTGGAAGTATTCCGTAACTGGGATCTGCAGGCTTCCCCTGATTCCAAAGGACAAACCGTGTACAGCCTTTGGCGGTTTGCATTAGAAGATACCATCTGGGGAGATGATTTTGCGGGCATGCCCAATAAAGATGACTGGCCTGAAACCCAGACGCTATTTGAATATATGCTTCGTGATTCTGCTATGAAATTTGCAGATGATATCCGGACCCCTGCCCGGGAAACGCTTTATGATATGGTTACCGGTGCTTTCAAAAAAGCAGCCGGTCAGCTGAACGCAAGGGAAAAAGAAGGATTGGAATGGTACAAGTTTAACCAGCCCGGTGTATATCATATCATGGATAAGTCTAAGAAAGACCTTTTGCCTTTTGCCAGGGCGGGTTTACATGTAGGAGGATGGGGTGATATTGTGAATGCAGTTAAAGGAAGTCATGGCCCCAGCTGGCGCATGATCGTTCAAATGAGCAGTCCCACAGAAGCCTATGGCGTTTATCCCGGTGGGCAGAGCGGGAACCCCGGCAGCCGTTTTTATGATAATTACCTGGATCAGTGGGTACAAGGAAAATACAATAAACTCTGGTTCATGCGTGACGGTGACAGAACCGATAAAAATGTGAAATGGGTGATGAAGTTTAAGGGGGAATAGGAAATAGGTATTAGGAATTGGGTATTAAGTATTCTTGTTTGATGAAAAGAACCGCAAGAAGAGGAAGGACTGACAATTAAAACTGACAAAGCTTATGAAATTTCTGACTGCGATTATATTAACGGCATTACTATCCTTTATCAGCGGATTATTTTTACCCTGGTGGGGCATCGCGATAGTTGCACTGGCCATTGCAGCAATGATTCACCAAAAACCGGGGAAGGCATTTTTAGCTGGTTTCCTGGGCGTATTCCTGCTTTGGGCCGGACTGGCCTGGTGGATTGATATGAAAAACAATAGTGTACTCTCCCATAAAGTAGCAGCATTATTACCCTTGGGCGGAAATAGTTTTGCTATTATCGCGGTTACAGGCTTTATCGGCGGATTGGTTGGCGGACTGGCAGCTCTTTCCGGGAGTTTTCTCCGGGCATCAAAGACAAACTGAAATAAATGTTGAACAGACCCGGTCCTGGCAGTAATATTTTAAGTTTTGCTTATCGTCTCTGATAAAAACTTACTGTTAAGTTGAGCCCCCTTCAATAATCTGAATTTTTCGTAATTTTGCCCTGCTTTAGAATTTTGCCCAACCTGCAATTGGGGTTCTCAGCAACTAAAATTCATACATCATGGCATTATTACACAACCGCATCTCCCGAAAGGAGCTGAAAGAACGTATTCAAAAGGATCATACTCCCCGCACTACCATTTCATTTTATTGTTATTTCCCGATCACTGAGCCTCCTGTTTTCCGGGATGAATTATACAGGAAATTCAGTGAGTTAGGCGTGTATGGCAGGATCTACCTGGCAGAAGAAGGGATCAATGCCCAGATCAGTGTGCCAACTTTCAATCTTTACCGCTTCAGGGATGTTTTATATTCTTATGAACCCTTAAAAGATCTCCGGTTGAATATTGCCACCGATGATGACGGGAAAAGTTTTTATGTACTTGATATCAAAGTGCGGAAAAAAATAGTGGCTGATGGTATTGATGATCCTTCTTTCGATATGGCGAACAAAGGTCGTTATGTCAATGCCGCCGAATTCAATGAATTGACAAAAGATCCCGATACCGTTGTAATCGATATGCGTAATCACTACGAATTTGAAGTGGGACATTTTGAAAAAGCTATTGAAATTCCCAGTGATACTTTCCGGGAACAATTGCCCATGGCAGCTGAAATGATGTCGCCCAATAAGGATAGAAATATCATCATGTATTGCACGGGGGGTATCCGTTGCGAAAAAGCCTCGGCATACATGCTCCACCAGGGTTTTAAAAATGTATTTCACCTGGAAGGAGGTGTCATTAATTATGTGAACCAGGTAAAAGCCGGTGGATTGAAAAACAAATTCCATGGAAAGAATTTTGTTTTTGACCAGCGATTGGGAGAAAGAGTGACTGATGAAATCATTTCCCATTGTCACCAGTGCGGAAAACCGGCAGACACCCATGTAAACTGTGTGAATGATGCCTGTCACCTGCTCTTTATTCAGTGTGATGACTGCAGGGAAAAAATGAAGACCACCTGCAGTACGGAATGTTATGATTTTATCCACCTGCCCGAAGAAGAGCAGAAAATAAGAAGAAGCGGGGTGGACAAAGGGCGAAATATTTTTAATAAGTCCAAATCGAGAAAAATCAACGGTTTGACTCCTAATAGTCATTGATTTTTAATTATTGGTTTATTACAATATGAACCTGCTTTTCCCCGGTAACTGCTGTAAGATTCACGGACTGCTGTAAAGTGTATCGGCAAATGTTATATTTTCGCTTTCACAGAAACTAACCGTGAAAAAAGCAGTCGTATTTATATTACTACTCTCTTTCCTGTTCCAGGTATTCGGTTACCACCTGGTATTCCAGTATCGTAAATTCGATCTCAAAAAATCAGCCAAACGAATGCTTCGCCGGAGGATTGATCCCGCATTGACTGAAACATTCAGCTTTCCAATGCTGGCCGGTGATAAAGAGGAGATGCCTGTTTGGGTTGACCAGCATGAATTTCGCTACCATGATCAGCTTTATGATGTGATCGAAAAGAAAGTGGTGGAAGACCGGCTGGTAATCAGGTGTCTGAATGATATAAAAGAAAAACAACTTATTGACCATTATAAGATGCTCGCACAGCAGGATTTTAACCAGAAATCCAAAAAGCGATCCATGTTCATGTTAACAATGCTTGGCAAAGCGCTGACCAATACTACCTTTTCATTAGCCACGGCACCTGTTATACAAATTAACTTACAGAGCGATCCCCGTCGCTATTCCCTTTTACACCGGTTTGCAAAAGTGTTGACCCCTCCGCCCCGGTTTTGTTGATGTAATTCCTGATTTGTTGCATCCGCTATTTCCTGTTGAAAAGCAGGAAATGTATGGATGATCTTTTTCCGGGCTTTCAGATTTTTTACCTGTCCATGGCCAGATTGATTACTGATAAATTATTTATCAGCCCATCTTCCATGCAAAGTGAAATGCAGTGTCTGCATGCCCGCCATTTTTTACATCAACATAAAAAACTAACAATGAGAACAGTAATTGTCTTCATAATAATGCTGTGCTTTTCCATTCAGGGAATGGCACAATCCTCCCTGCAGGGAAAAGTGCTGGATCAATCTTCCAAAACGCCACTTTCCGGAGCAACGATTAATAGCAATGGTAAAAATGTAGCCACTACCGATAAAGACGGTTTTTTCAGTTTCCCCTGTAACGGCTATCAACAGATTCAGGTGAGTTTTGTCGGATTTGAAACCTTCTTTAAATCCGTAAGCTGTGGCGATAATATCAAAATCATGCTGAGCCCCCAGGGCAATATATTAGACAATGTAGAAATTACCGCTACTTCCAGCCAGAATAAATCACTGCTGAACCAGCCTCAGTCTATCACGAAACTGACGGATAAGGAATTGAAAAGAGGGCAGGGGCTTTTTCTGGATGATGCCATTCAAACCAGCGTACCTGGAGTGCAAATGGTTCGCCGGACTGTTTCAGGTGGTCAGCAATTCAATATCCGGGGTTATGGAAACGGATCAAGAGGTACCAGAGGTATCAATAGTAATTTTGACGGACAGGGATACAAAGTATACCTCAATGATATACCTGTTACCGATGCAGAAGGTATCAGTACCCTGGATGATATTGACTACGGAGCAGTTAGTAATACAGAAATCGTAAAAGGGCCTGCCGGCACACTGTATGGCCAGGCAATTTCAGGTGCCGTGAATTTGAAAATTGCCGCCCCGCAAAAAGGAAAAACAGCTATCAGTCAGCAACTGATGCTGGGGAATTACGGATTGCAGCGTTATACTACACAATTACTGACTGCTGGGGAACACAGCAGTATGATGCTGACCTATGGGAAACAAAAATCTGATGGCTTTTCCATCCATAACAGCTCCCATAAGGACTTCGTGAATTTTGTTGGAAATTTCCAACCGGGTGAAAAACAAAATCTCAGCACCTATGTAGGATACACCGACAGTTATGATGAACGTCTTGGTGAATTGACGATTGCACAGTACCTGAATAAGGATTACTCAGGTAATATCGAATACATCCGCCGGAATGCACATAGCCATGTCAGCACTTTCCGGGCAGGTTTGTCACATACTTATCATTTCAGCAAGGCCATCAGTAACACCAGTTCTGTTTTTGGGATGGGTTTCCGCAGTGATGTAAGTTCTGCGGGTGGCTGGACAGATAAAACATCTGTTAACTATGGCTTCAGGACTTCCTTTAATACCCGTTTCTTTTTTAATAATGGAATCTTCCTGAATGGAATCACAGGAATGGAACTACAACGCCAGGATGCACAGGTCATTGGGTACAGTATGAAAGTAAACCCATCAGATCCTAACCCGGGCGGCCCATGGGTATATGGGTCCAGTCCTTACTGGATCATCAATGCGGTTACTTCCAATACGGCTTTTGTTACCACCCCAACGGCTTATTTTACAGAATGGACTCTTGCCTTACCTAAAGATCTTTCTATCACTGGCGGAATCGGACTCAGTACGCAGCGGATCGTGCTGGATGACCGTTTTAGTGCTCCCGGTGCCACCGCCCTCCGGCCTTCCCATTTTGATACCGCTTACAAGAATATGGTATCGCCCCATCTGGCGATTAATAAAGTATTTAAGAAAGGGATTTCAGTATACGCTTCCTACAGCACCGGTTTCAAAGCTCCGGTCAGTTCTTATTTCTTTATTGCAACACCACAGATCGGAACACCGCCGAATGCAGGATCTGCTTCGGCAGCAGCCCGGGTGAATGGAGACCTGAAATCAGAAAAAGGTACACAGTTTGAAATCGGAACAAAGGGAAATACAATCAATGGCAAGCTGGTATATGAACTGGCTTTGTTTCATTTGCGCTTTAAAAACAAAATGACATCCGTTTCCGTGCCCGTTCCAACAACAACCCCTCCGGCAACTGCCACCGCTTATAGTTACATGATCAATGCTGGGGAACAGGATCATAAAGGAGTGGAAGCTTCAGTGAAATATTCCATCATTAAAAGCGGTGACGGTTTCCTTACCGATCTGACACCCTTTGTCACTTTTACTTATTCTGATTTTAAGTACGGCGACAATTTTGTATATAAAACAGGCAGTACTACCGCCAATGCCGGTATCGATACCCTGAATTACAGTGGACTGAATGTTTTTGGAACGCCCAAAATCATGGCCGCCTGGGGATTTGATCTGGTAACTAAACCGGGCATTTACGCCAGCTTTTCCCATTTGTACAAGGACCCGATGAATATTTCACTGGAGAAAACACAAACTTATCCCAGTCCGGAAGCATTCACACTCAGGAAGGCGAGCAGTTATAACCTGCTGAACACAAAGATTGGTATCCGGAGAAACCTGTCCTCGCATCTTGGCCTTGATGCCTATTTTGGCGTCAACAATATCACCGGAGTGCAGTACCCGCTGATGGTATTCATCAATCAGTTACCCGATGCATATATCCCGGCACCACCAAAAGCAGTAATCTTTGGCGGCATCAACCTGAAATACAATTTCAATAAATAATCATGGTATTGAGAGACGATCAACGATCGTCTCTCAATATCCATTTAAAACAGAAGTATGAAAAATACGATACTCGTAACTGCGATTAGCCTGCTCTTATTCAGCTGCGGTCGTTTTGGTAATAAAGGAAATGAGGAAAATAAGGAAATGCGGATTGTTTGTCTATCAAAGCACCTGACAGAAATAATGTTTGCTCTGGACCTGGGCTATAAAATTGTAGCGGTTGACCTGAGCAGCACCTATCCTGATAGTGCCAAACTACTTAAAACAGTCGGGTACCATCGTGCATTGAGTGCAGAAGGAATTATTTCCATGGAGCCTGACCTGGTGATCCATAGTAAAGATATCGGACCAGAACAGGTCGAAAGCCAGTTACTGAAAACTGGTATCAAAGAAAAAATATTTGGTGCTGCCAATACCATTGACAGTGCGAAGCTGTTGATCAAAGAACTGGGTGATTATTTTGGAGCTGGCTCAAAAGCAGATTCCATTATCAAAAAAATGGACAATGATCTCAGCCTGGCTACGAGGAAAGTGACTGAGAAACAGATTACCGATACTCCATCTGTGATGATCATCCATTTTGGAAGGGCGAATAATGTTTATTTCGTGATGAGCGGAAGAAACGGGGCCGGAGATAAAATGATTAAAATGGCCGGTGGAAAAACTGCGCATTATGATGCCAAAGGAGCCAGACAAATCAGTGCGGAAGCAGTGGCCGCCGCTAATCCCGATATCATCATCGCAACGGATTATGGTTTTGATCAGATGGGAAATATGGACAAATTCATCATCGGAGTACCGGGTGTATCATTGACCAATGCAGCAAAAAATAAAAGGATCTACCGTTTTGAAGAACATGACCTGATTTATTTCGGGCCGAGAACAGGAGAGAATATCCTGAAATTATTCAATCTGATTCATCCCTGACACATGCTAAAACATAACAAACTGTTTTTTCCAGTACTCATCATCATGCTCCTGCTGACACTACTGGCAGCGATTGCCTGGGGAGCTGTGAGGATTTCACCGGCCGAAATGGGTTCAGCACTGCTACATTTTTTGCAGGGCAGGAAGCCGGCAACGCTACATGAAGGCGTCTTCCTGCAGTTGCGCCTGCCCCGGGTATTATTAACTGCTGTTACCGGTGCCATCCTGGCGGTTTCTGGTGTCTTGATGCAGGGATTATTCCGTAACCCGATCGTTGAACCAGGTCTTACCGGTACCAGCGCCGGTGCAGCTTTCGGCGCCTCTTTTATATTCGTGATGGCTCCTAAAATGAGCCCTGTATTAAAATCAGCAACTGGTCCTTTATTGGTGCCTTTATTTGCATTTGCAGGAGGATTACTCGCTACATGGATTGTCTATGCTTTGTCTAAAAGCGCAGGAAAGGTTTCTATCATGTCACTTTTACTGCTGGGTATTGCCGTCAATGCCATTGGGCTGAGTGGTACAGGATTCATGAGTTATATCGCCAGGGATCCGCAGGCACGCAGCATTACATTCTGGAGCCTCGGCACTTTTTCAGGTGCTTCCTGGTTACAGGTAAGTATCGTTGGGATGATTGCCATCCTGGTTTTCCTTTTATCTTTTCGGTACGCAAAAGAGCTCAATGCACTCTTATTGGGAGAAGAGGAAGCAGCTTATCTGGGTGTAGATGCAGAAAGATTAAAAAGCCGGATCATGATCCTGAATACTGCTATGGTTGCTGTGGCAACAGCCTTTGTAGGAGTGATTAGTTTTATGGGATTAATCGTACCCCATATCCTTCGCTTGCTGATAGGAAGTGATAATAAACGCCTGCTGCCGGCATCCATGATACTGGGGGCTGTTTTGTTAACTCTTGCAGATATGGGGGCCAGATTGTTACTGGCTCCGGCCGAAATGCCCATTGGAATCATCACCTCACTTGTTGGTGCACCCATATTTATCCTTTTACTAAGTAAGTACAATCTGCTCAATCAAAAAGGAGGGGGTCATGCTTGATATTCAGTCCGTACATTTTAGTATCGGCAGTAAAAAAATACTGCAGGATATTTCTGTTCAGTTTCACCCGGGGGAATTCAACATGATCCTGGGGCCGAATGGTTCCGGAAAATCCAGTCTGATGAAATTATTCAGTGGTGAAAAGGAAAGCTATCAAGGCAAAATATCCTACGATGGGATACCATTACAGCAAAGGAAATGGAAGGAACTGGCCATGCGAAGAGCGGTAATGAGTCAGCAACCTGACCTGCATTTTCCACTGACTGTGGAAGAAGTTGTGATGATGGGTCGCTATCCTCATTTCAGTTTTGCACCCGGTAAAAAGGACATACAAATTTGTACCGACGTACTCCGGCAAATGAAACTGGATGATTTTGCCGGAAGAAATTATCTCACACTCAGTGGTGGGGAGAAGCAAAGAGTTCAGTTTGCCAGAGTGCTGGCTCAGATATGGGAGCCACCCGCATCCGGGAATCGTTACCTTTTTCTGGATGAACCTTTAAATAGTCTGGATATAAATTATCAGCAGGAATTTCTCCAAACAGCCCGTGAATTACTGGGAGAAAAGACAGTTCTGATAGCGGTGATGCATGATGTCAATCTGGCGGCTCAGTATGGGGACAGACTCTTTTTTCTTCTGGAAGGAAGGCTGGTAGCTCAGGGGCCTCCTTCTGCGATATTGAATGCAACATTAATAGAAGATATATTCCGGGTGAAAGTAGCGGTCATCGAAAACCCGCTTACTAAAATACCGGTAATGATCTACCCATAAAAAAGTAATGGCTTTTATTGGGGGATGGCAGCCCATTTCATGCAAACCGGTTTACCAAGTGCAATCCGGTTGCCGGTATCAGTTAATAAACCGGTTTGAAGGTCCCTTTTAAAAATGACGACCTCGTCACTGTTCTGATTGCCGCAAAGCAGGAAGTTGCCACTGGGATCTATACTAAAGTAACGGGGCGATTTGCCCAGCGTAGACTGATGTGCTTTCAGTTGCAGCTTTCCATTGGGCAGGACCCGATAGATTGCAATATTATTTACCTCACCGCGATTAGACGCATAAAGAAATTGTCCATCCGGGGAGAGATGGATATCCGCACTCCCGGGAAAACGGCGATCAGCTTCCACCATGGTACTGATTCGTTGCCGTGGTTTCAGCCGGCCATTATTGTATTTAAAGAAAACGACTGTGCCTGATAATTCCTCAATCAGATAAGCACGACGCCCCGATGGATCAAAACAGATCTGACGGGGGCCTGCGCCCGGGTTGGCTTTATAATAGGGGTGAACGGCAGGTTCCAGGTTTCCACTCTTTTTATCAAAAGCATAGATCATTACTTTATCAATGCCCAGATCAGTCACCAGCAGAAAGCGGTTATCCGGACTGATCAGCGAGCCATGTACATGTGGACCCTTCTGTCGACTGGTATCGGGTCCGGAACCGGAATGACGGATACTTTTTGCCAGTCCTACATGGCCGTTACTGTCAATGGGTAAAACAGATAAAGTGCCGCTACTGTAGTTGGAGGCAAACAGCCAATGCCCGCTGCGATCTGTTTCTACATGACAGGGATGATCACCGCCGGACAGGGTTTTTCCAAGCATAGCTAACCGACCGGTCAAAGCATCAAAAGAGTAAGAAGCGATATCTCCTCCTTTTCCATCCTTTGGGGCTGTTTCAAAAACAGCAAATACATTTTTCCCGTTGGGGGCAAGGGTGATAAATGACGGATTGGATGATGGAATACTGCTGACAGGCGTTGCCGAACCTGTATTACTGTTGAACCGGTATACATGCACGCCCTCGTTTAATGGGGAGCTATAAGTGCCTATGAAAAGGTAGTGTTCCTGCGCCGGAAGGAGACCAGGTAAAAGCAAGAGAAATGTTAAGGCAAGACGATTCATGCGATAGTTTGAGAAATGAAATTACCCTTTATATTGATTTTAACAATGGCTGATCCGGTTCTGGCACAATCTTGCTATTACTACTACGACAACAATTGATAACCCAAAAATTTAAAAAATGAAAAAGATATTTACCCTTTCGGCCCTGGTGCTTTCGATCAGCATCTTTCTTTCCAGTTGTGTTAAAAGCACCGTCTACACCGGTATTGATGAAGGTTACTGGCTCTCCAAAGAAAGGGGAGAAGTAGTGTACAGCGATTCTTACTGTAGTTATTATGTGGTGGAGACCTACTATGGTTTCAATATTGTACAGGCAAACGGCGGGTACCGCCCATCAGAAGGATCATTTGTATACGGTAATTTCAGCGCCCGTGGTACAAGGGATATGTATAACCGCAGTGCCGGATATATATTCACCGGTACCGTAACCGACTACTGGCTGACATACACCGAAGCACAGGACGCCCTGGATTATTATTGTCCCCTTGCTGGTAAAGGCGCTACCCGGACCTTTAAAACTTCCACCATTAAACAGGAAGCCACCAAGTAATAGATATCATTCCTGACGTTAGATACACCACTGCCTGAGGGCAGTGGTTTTTTTATGGGTTGGAG
>Ga0209174_10001712_pt1 | contig 15222 bp, 11 predicted proteins | sample JI91814BDNA_FD_187505 | JGI IMG/M metagenome (GOLD analysis project Ga0209174, IMG submission 187505) | Wastewater effluent complex algal communities from Wisconsin, to seasonally profile nutrient transformation and Carbon sequestration -... | ecosystem: Engineered > WWTP > Effluent > Algae...
CTCCAATAAATTTGCACCAGCTTTTCTCCAGTGCTATTGGATGTTACCTGGAAGACATCTCCTGCAAACTCAAATTGCCCTGTCTCCAGTTCCAAGAATAGGGGATCGCCCACCCTGATCGAACTGCTCGCAGGAAGCCGAATGCTCTGAGTTGACTGGGAAGTAAAGAGATAGCCGCTCCATGTCCAATTGCGATGTGTTCCGGTCGTGAGTTGATTTCGTACTACCGCAAACCCTATCACCAACAACAGAACGAATGTAGCTCCCATCAAGCGATGCAAGAGAAGATAATTGAGGCGATTGCCGCGCATGGCAGTCGTTCCAAAGAGTTATCGAAGCCGCTTGATTTAGCGAACCTGGGTCGTGATGTAATTCAAGAATTGCTGATCGAACTTTTGTAGGTCAGCGCCGAAGTACTTCTTGAATTCCTCGATCCGAACTTTGGGATCACTTTGTCCAAGGGGTGGTTTCGCAGCCAGAAAAGTCAAATACTCTGCATATTCTTTACTACGACGACGGAGCAGATAATAGTTCAGTGCCCAAGCTTCAGCGTAGGCTGCCGTCGAGGTTGCCGGATTTCTAAAACGCTGATCATCACTCAGCAACGTTACCAATGAATCTGCAGGACGTTGCCGCAAGTAATTGGAGAACTCACGCAAATTGTATTGGTTGACCTTGCCGATAGTGCTCCAACCTTGCGAAGAACCAAAGTCGGGTGATTCGAAATAAACGGCCATCCCTTCACTCACCCAAAAAGGATTATCGGCTAGTCGCACTTGCAAACCTGTGTTGTACGCTAATTGATGAAAGGCTTCGTGGACGATCGTCGCTACAGTTCGTTCCGCACCTGGTTGGCGGAGTACTTCATTGAGCAACACGTTGCGAGAAACTTTGGCATTGTTGGGTAACAGGCCTTCGACTCCCGTCAAATCGAACATCGTGATGCGATTGCTTTGCAAATGGTAGTATCCGATGATAGCGTCCACGGAATCGCCAAGTTCCTTCGATGCATACTCGCGATACGACTCTTTAGTGTCAAAAATAATTGCGACCAATGGAAAGCGAGGCTCAACTAAATCGACACCTTTTTTCTTCCAAAATGCGAAGTGGGCTTTGTATAAACGTTCGAGTAGATTTCCGGTCCATTGACTGTAGGCCTTGGTCGTGTTGTACATGATCAAATAATGATCGGTTCGAAGAGCGCTGAAGCCGGCAGGGAGCTCGGCTAGCATCGCCTTTTCCATTTCATCGTTGGTCATCGGTTTCAATGGTTCAGAAACGTCGCGCGAGTTTTCGATTTCTTCTGGTTGAATGGCCCATTGGCGTCCATCGGTACCTTGCAGCAAGATGCCGCCATCTACCGCTTCGACCAATACTTCACCGAGAACTTGTCGCAATTGCTCACCATCGCGAAATTTGACCTCGCGTACAACAACATTTTTGTCCGTTGAAGCTGTCTCATCCTGACAAGCGGCAAATGTATCTCGGACCTGAAGACATGAGATAAGCCACACGAGTATCCATATTGATACTCGCGATAACTTTCCGCTGGTGGAGTCGAATCTCTGAGGATGTTGATAGAACATCGACTTGGCTGTCCTTCATGAATCGGCGAGGGTAGTCAGACCATTATGGCGAATGCCAGAACAGAAACGAAACCGCTAGCAGCCGACAAATCGGTGAAAAGAGCAAAAGGGCTGGGCGTCATGCTTCAGTATTATTGCCAAACTGCTGAACCGATTCGATAGCCTAACGCAAATCTCTGTCGATAATTTGTGGGCGGAGCATCGGTCGGACACTTAGGAAATATATACCACCTGCTCCGATTACGGAAAACGCAGAGATTACCAAACAAACTCCCGATTCCTGATACCTAACTCCATAGTGCAACAATTCAAAGACTCGAGCAGAAATAGGGGTGACACCAGGCGGCAACACTAAAAGCACTGCCGACAAATCTGCTACGCTCAGCAAAAACAACAGAAACCAAATCCCCAGTAACGAGGAACAGTTTCTGGCATACCAACTCAGCCATAACCGGCAATTGGCAATTCCGTCAAGCACAGCGATTTCTTGTGCAGCCAAAGAGAGTCGGGCACGGAGCAGGACCACTCCCAATATCGCCACGGGTAACATCCGAACGCCGAGTGCGAATATCGGTCCGACCAAGGTATGGTCGTATAACCACCCGATTACCGTTGGCCAATTTCGATTCCACAGATAGATGGTAACGAGTCCCGACATAGGTCCAGGAATGAACACCATTAACAACAGTAGGGCTGCTCCTATTCGATGGATGGAATTCTTTCTTTGCCAAGCGAAGGAAAGAACTAACGCGCATAGTAACCAAAATGTCGCCGCACATATTCCGAGATATATGGACCACAGAAACTCCGCTTGAAACTCGATAGGTGTTTGCCACAAGGTATTGAAAAACGTGGCCCATTGCCAAGAACCTAACATCCGGTTTTGTTCTGGCACAACTCGGACTGTCCACCCCGCGTTCCAGAGAAGATTCAGAAAGGGCACAACAATCCAAAATACGATCACGCTCCAAGCAAGGGTTCCCCACACTCCCATATGCGATCGACGAATCGCGAATCGAATTTCACGATATCGCTTTCGTTCATCTACACGCGAACTTGTTGTGGGCAATTTCAAATAGCTACTCAGAATTCTATACAGCCCCCAAGCCAACGTGATCAGCACCATTCCCTGAACCACAGGCATCACGCTGGCAGTCCAATTCAAATCTCCAGCCGACGCTTGCTGATAAAATCTTTCCGTGATTGTGTCGACGCGATATAGGTTCGTGACTGTCATGTCGGTGCTCAGCAGACACAAGGCGAGAACACTTGCCAATGCGATATGCGGAATCATTAGAGGTAGAGACACTCGAAACAGCGTCGAGAAAACACCGGTTTCCAACCAGGCATTTTCTTCCGCATGTTGGTCCATATAGGCCAAGCCATGGCACAGAGTGAGAACCACCCAAGGGAACACATAAGCCGCTTGAATGACGGCCACGGCCAGTGATCCCCCCCAACCATTTTGAACGGCGCCAACCTGCGTTAATGTCCACCAACCGAATTGGCCAAACATGGAATTCCAGGCACCCGCCTGAACATAGACGGGGGTTGCCAAGGCACTGACGAGCAGCACCATCATCGCTCGGCGGCCAGGCAGAAACGTTCGCATCAGCATGACGGAAACGAGCCACGAGCAGGGGAGAACAAAGGCCAATACCATCCCGTAAATCAAGAGCGAATTCAGCAGAGCTTTGAGCCACATGATTTCGTACTAACGGGTGTTGAATCGTCTTTCACTTTGAACCGATTATGGTCTAATTCCTGCACACTTCATAGATACGAACTGCACAGGAGATGGCACGATTATCAATCAGGCTGAGCATTTTGAGCGATTGCGACGATGGCTGAACATGGAATCAGAGGCCGAACGCTTGCGTATGACCGAACGTCGACGACGTCAGGGGAGTGGTGACGTAGAAAAGAGTGGTGAGACACTTGTCGACTTAGTCATTGCGGACCGCAAAGTCGGGGTAGGGGGGAGGTACATCATTCGGTTTGCCAAACGATCTGTGGGGCGGCCCTTACCGTGGAATCGCTTACGCCTTGGCTCGCCAGTGATGGTATCGGACGAACTAGGTGAAGGGGGTTATCTTTCAGGCGTCGTTTGTGCGCGAACTCAAATGACCATCGACGTTTCCATTGATCAATGGCCTGAAGGCGAGAACTTTCGTATCGATTTGTCTTCCGATGAAGTCACTCGCCAACGTCAATTGACGGCTATGCGAATTGTCGAACAATCGCGAGGCCGCATCGCCGCCCTACGAGATATCTTACTCTACGATCGCGAAGCAACCTTTTTAGAACCAAAGCCGATTGAATTCGCGACGCACTTGAATCCATCTCAATGTGACGCTGTACAATTTGCACTTTCTTCGCGCGATCTTTCGATTATCCATGGGCCACCTGGAACCGGAAAAACGACAACGGTTGTTGAGATCATCCGCCAAGCAGTCATGCGCGGTGAAAAGGTCTTGGCATGCGCTCCGAGCAACGCAGGCGTAGATAATTTGCTGGAGAGACTTGTACCACTCGGTATATCAGTGGTTCGAGTTGGGCATCCTGCACGTGTGCATGAAACTCTTCAATCTCACACGCTCGATGCCATGATCGAAAACGATGAGATGATGGATTTGGTTAAGGATTACATGCGTGAAGCGGAACGATTAACGAAACAATCGAACCGATACACTCGAGCGAAACCTCATCCCGGCTATCGTCAACAGTTGCGTGAAGAGATTCGCGATTTGCGCGAGGCTGCCAAACGACTTGAACGTCAAGTGTCGGAAGGAATCTTGGATGGGGCCGAGGTTGTGTGTGCGACCACGACTTATGATCCAGCCGTCCTTGGTGATCGACTTTTTGATTTGGCGGTCATCGACGAAGCTTGTCAAAGCACAGAACCTGGCATTTGGCCCGTAATCCTACGCGCCAATAAAATTATTTTGGCAGGCGATCACTGCCAACTTCCACCCACGGTGCTTTCGACAGAAGCTGCTCGAGAGGGCTACGCAATCAGCCTGATGGAACGTTTAGTTCGCGACCTGGGTCATTCGGTAACTCGTCAACTAACCGTGCAATACCGCATGCACCAAGACATTATGGGCTTTTCGTCAAACGAATTTTACAACAACACCCTAGTGGCCGATCGCTCTGTCGAAACTCATTTGCTGTCCGACTTGCCACGGATGGTAAGCTCCGAGTTGACGGAAGCCCCATTGCTATTCATTGATTCAGCCGGTGCTAATTGGGAAGAACAGATTGAACCGGACGGAGAGAGCAAACTCAATCCCGATGAAGGACGACTGTTGCTCAAACTGCTGGAGGAACTGATCGAGCACGGCGTCGACCCGCGAGATATTGCGGTGATTGCGCCCTACGCAGCTCAAGTCCGCTGGCTGCGCGATCATTATCGAGGAGCGAAGGTCGAGATCGATACCGTGGACGGTTTCCAGGGTCGTGAAAAAGAAGCCGTGTTGATTTCTTTGGTAAGATCCAATGCCGAAGGTGAGATTGGGTTCTTGGGCGATCAACGGCGAATGAATGTGGCCATGACTCGAGCGAAGCGAAAGCTCATTGTTATTGGCGATAGCACGACATTGGGAAATCATGCCTTTTTCGCGCGAATGCTGGAGTATTTTGAGAAACACTCCAGCTATCGCAGCGTGTGGGAATTTATGTCGTAAAGGCGTTAACCATCACGAGCCTTAACTCGGTCTTCGTTTTCCCTTTTTGCCACCAGGACCGCTCTTAACTTTAGCGCCACCAGCGGATTCCCCACGGCGTTCGCCGCGTCGTCCACCACGACCTTCCAAGGTCGTTTCGAAACGGGCTGGATGTTTCCAGGCGGATCGCTTTCGGTCCCCTCCGCGGTCATCTTGGCCACCGCGATAGCCATCGCGGCCACCCTGCCGATCTCGGCCTTCGGCATCGGGAAAATCTTGATCGTTACCAGCTCCGAAAAATGGCCGTCGTCCTGGAGGGCCAGAATTTCGGTGCCCTCTGGAATCGCCACTAAATCCACGACGTCCTCTTCCACGACGTTCACCACGAGGCGTCTCAGCCACGAATTCGCTTTGCGTATTCTTGGTCTTTTCAAGCAATGGTTTTCCACCATTGGCCATTAATGCCAAAGCTGCTGCGATCTTCTCGACTTCCATTTCAGGATGGTTGCGACGAAATTGATCCACAATGCTTTGGAAGTTTTCGAGCTCGGTGCTCTCTAGTGCCGTGGTGATTCTCTGATGGAATCGTGACACACGTTTGAGATTCAATTCACGCGATGTAGGAATGGGCATTTCTTCCATCGGTTTACGTGTCGCATGCTCAAGCTGCTTCAGCTTGCGTCGATCATAAGGACCGACAAAGAGAATCGCTTCCCCTTCACGTCCAGCTCGACCGGTACGACCAATTCGATGGACATAAACTTCTGGGTTGATCGGAAGATCAAAGTTGACCACATGGCTGATGTGCTGAACGTCGAGTCCACGAGCTGCCACATCGGTCGCAATGAGGATTTCGATTTGACGTGCTTTGAGTTTATCGATGATGCGTTCGCGTTGGGCTTGAGCAATATCGCCGTGTAAGGCGGCTGCCCGAAAACCTCGATGGATGAGCATTTCGGCGATTGGCTCGCACGAGCTCTTGAGCTTCACGAAAACCAGCATCGCTTCAAATTCTTCGGTTTCGGCGATACGAATCAAGGTCGATTCTTTGTTGCCGGTAGGAGCGATAACATAACGTTGTCGCACAGTATCAGCGGTCGCTGACTTTTGAGGAATAACAATGCGAACAGGCTGGTTGAGATGACGCTCAGCAATTTCTAAAATCGAATCAGGCATGGTCGCTGAGAAGAGAGCCGTTTGGCGTTCCTTGGGTGCTTGTCCCAAAATCCAATCAACATCTTCGGCGAACCCCATCTTTAACATTTCGTCGGCTTCGTCGAGAACAACGCAGCGCACGCTTGTTAGGTCGAGAGAACCACGTTGAACCAAATCGATTAAGCGACCAGGAGTCCCAACGATAACTTGGGGCAAACGGTTCAGTTGACGAAACTGTTGTTCGTAGTTTTGTCCACCACAGATAGCCATAACGCGCAAGCCTTTAATGGCAGCGCCATATTTCTCAAAGGCTTCCGAAACCTGGATGGCCAATTCGCGAGTTGGAGCTAATACCAAGATTTGTGGTGCGCGAATGGATGCATCGATACGGTGCAACAATGGTAGCGCGAACGCGGCCGTCTTACCGGTACCGGTTTGTGCTTGTCCCAGAACGTCCTTTCCTTCCATCATGGGAGGAATGGTTTTTCGTTGAATGGGAGTCGCCGTCGAGTATCCTGAATCAACTACTGCGGCGACAATCCGCGGGTCGAGGCCAAAACTTAAAAAATCCGAAACTTGATCCTGCAATTCGTTGCTCAAAGCCATGAAAAAAACGCGCTAACCCCACTCATAAGAATTCAATACCAATCAATCGCTGCAAACTCGAAACTGCCTCCTTCGCAGATTGATACGGTCTCTGAACCGACACTCGTCGTTTAACGAGCACCCGCGGCGCTTAAATAGCATTCCGAAGGGGGAGAATCCAATAGGAGGTCATCGTCAACACTTGGCAGCATTTCTAGAAGTCTCTTTAGGTTAATATTTATCCACCGATTTAGGCAGGGGCAAAATGGGCCATTTGCGCGGAAATCGGCAGGTTACGGCCGCCTCAACACCTCAGCCTTGGCCGGAAATCAGCGGAAATGCTCGCAAATACTCTCATTCAAAATTGCTAGCGACCCGCTCCCTAGCCCCAAAAAGGTGCCAGGCACCCAAAATTTCGCCATCTCCCATGCTAGCCTCCCCACCCCATCGTTCCCAAAACATACGCCACAGCATAAGCCTGCCTTATACCTCAAAAATGCTAGCGTCGCGATTTCCCAACCCCGAAAAGGTGCCAGGCACCCTATATTTTGCTTCGCCACCACAAAAACCCCACATTAGAGCCACAAAACCAGGCCTGGGACCCCAAAATTTGCGTGCCTGGCACCTTGTTTTGGGTGCCAGACACCACATTTGGCGGAGTAACTCGACGCGGACTATTAGCTACACTGATAGTACCGTGGTGAGTTTTGGCGGAAATCAAAGCGGATTTGCTAGCGATCGGGACGAAAAAAGCGGCAGAGAATCAAAAATCCCCTGCCGCTTTTGCTTGCTATTTCGTCCACCATCGTGACATGCCAAAGGGCCGCACTCGCTACTCCAGTACGTTCCCGATCGCTGGCGCTTGCTTCCGCTCTTTAGGTCGTAAACCTTTTCTGATCGGCCCTGCTAGCTTTTTATCCCTTTTGTTATTGGCACGGCTAGCAATTTGCCTCGTCCCGCTGAAAGGCCAAGTCACGATAGTGAAATGCATTGTTCAAGATTTGCAAAGTCCCCAAATAACAACCCATTACGGGACGCCAGGTACCAAGCGAAACCGCTGTGGCTTTATTCCTTTTCCTTGCGCAATTGATCTCGCAAACGCTTGACTTCCTCCCGCATCATCACCACTTCTTTTTCCATTGCCTCAAGGGCTTTTGCCTTCTCCTGCTCGGCCACGCCCACCTTCGATCTGGCTTCCGCTTCAGACTTCTTTCCCTTTACCTCCTTGGCTTCTGACTGCTTAGCGTCCGGCTTTTTCGCTGGCTCTTTCTTAGCAGGAGCCTTCTTTTCTCCCGCCCGCTTTACTTCTTCCTTTTTGGGTTGTTCAGCCGCTGCGTCTTTTTGTGGTCGGCGATCCCCCTCAGCTTTGCGTTGATTTGCCTCGCGTCGCTCCTCGGCTTCTTTCAGCTTTTGCATTACCTCACGCTGTCGGTTTTCAGCCTCTTGTCGCATCTTTTCAGCGCGATCGCGTTGCATTTCCGCTTCGCGTCGAGCCTCGGACGCTTGCTCTTGCGCGGCTCGCATACGTTCCTCCGCTTCGCGCATCATTTGCTGGGCTCGCTCTCGGACTTCTATCGACTCCTTCTCGATCTTTTCGCGAGTTTGCCGTTCGCTTTCCATCGACTTACGCATCTCTTCTTCGCGAGCTCGTAACTCTTTCAAAGCGACTTGCATTTCTTCTCGTTGCCGTTCCATCGCACGAGCCATTTCTTGCTCGCGTTTTCGCATGGCATCCGCTTCGCGTTCCATATTCTGGCGCTCACGAGCCAACTGTTCATCGCGCTCGCGCAAACGCTTATTCTGCGTCTCGATTTCATTCTCAATCTTCTGACGGGTTTCAACCTCAGCAACTCTTTCTCGTTTGAAGCGATCCAACTCTTGACCTAACGTTTCCTTAGCAACAATGGCCTCTTTCTCCATCGCTTCAGCTTTTGCTATAAGGTCCTTAGCCAAGTCATGGGCTTCAGCAGCCTTTAGATCCTGAGCAGCAGAACGCAAATGGCCAATTCGCTTTTGCAAGAATTCGAGCTTCAGTACTTTGACGCCAAACTCGGGTGGCAAGGCATCATCGTTAAGCGCAGCTACCTTACTAGGTTCAGCCGCAATAGCTGGAACAGGCTTCGCGATTTGGGGCCTGCCGACTCCCGGCCTTGGGAAGTTGGGCCGAATCAAACTTGGCTTGACCGCCGATGGCTTCTCCTGCGGCTTCTCTGCAGCAACTGCCGGCTTGTCGCGACGATCGCCTTTCTCTTTAGTTGCCTCTGGCTCGCCCGAACCTTTTTCCAAAGACTCCTTCAAAGATTTGATTCTCGATTCAATTCGAGCAATAGCTGGTTCAGGCGCGTTGCGTTCTTTCATCTGCTTGAGAAACTGAGACAATTTCTCCAACGTTTCTTTGGTCTCTTCAGGTGTCGACGGTTGTCGCTCGAACAACTCTCGCATCCCACGCTGCGGACCTTGTTGCGGCCTTTCTTGTGCAGCCAAAGGCATGCCAAATCCCAACGGAGCTAACAAAGCCAACACAAACAACTTTCTCAGTTTCATAACGTTTCGAGGCCTTTTGGGTGAGCAAAGTACAGGAGAGAACGCACGATCCACCAAAACATGATCGTTCGTATCAGACCCCCAGTAGTCTAATCGAACGCCTGAGAAATTGCGAAATTTCGGAACAATTTCGCTAAACATCCGTTCCCAAAAGCTCAACTCTTGGGGTACAGGATCGCCGGTTGGGGTGAAAATCAATGAAAACGCGTTAGGAAAACCGAAATTGCGGTGAGCCTAACGCGTTGCATCTAGCGATACTGACAAAACAACCAGCTGCTGCCGAACCTACCGAGCGACGCCGTTCGGGTTCGTAGCCATTGCGGGTGTTTGAGGATTCACTTCGAACGCCGAGAACTCAGCCCAGATCGGGAAATGATCCGAAAGACGCAACGCATCATCCACGGTCAATTGGAAATACTCTTTCAAATCCCAAACTCGGGATTGCCCCGTGAACTCTTGGCTCGAATATTGATCGACCACAATATTGTCGTACAACTTGGATTGCCGAGTATTAGTTGGCACATTTTGAATCAACGGGAATATACCCGGAATCTGTCCCAAAGCGCGGAAGTCTTTCGGTCCGCAGTTGAGATCTCCCAATAGTATCACGTCATCTTCTGGGAACTCGTACTGGCGAACGTTGCGATAAACGTCACCGAGAACATTCAACTCCGTCTTAATTTCATCTGGGTCCGTATGAATGTTGATCAGAGTAAAGGTAAACGGCGGTAGATTGTTGGGCGCCAAAACTTGAAAATGCGCGACCAATGGTGGGCGGTGCAATAAACCGCTTGGGTCATCCACCGTATATGCAGTTTCCTTCTTGCACATAATCTTGCGTGTGTTGTAAACGAACGCGTATTGCTCTTTACTGTCCGTGCGTCCCAGACGTGGTCCAAGAATATAATTGTATTGACTACCATCGGAGTTGACCGCCTGCATGAAACGATCCATAACCGTTTGATCCGTCGCACGCACTTCTTGAATAGCGATCACATCGAACTGACGAATTACCTTCGCCAAACGTTCTAAGACCCAAGCATTACCAACCTTCGTGGTCCCAAAGACCTGAATGTTGTAACTGGCAATCGTGATCGTAGGCATTTGCTGCCCAGCACCACCGGCTTGCATTCCAGCTTGATTGTTGTGGGCAACCGTCGTTCCAGCGGGAACAGCGTTTCCAGAATTTTGCAAACCTGGCGATTGTGCACCCGGCACAGCCGAACCTTGCCCTGTGGTACTAGCTGTTTTTTCCGCTGAGTTTGCTCCGTGCAACTGATCGCTAGCTGCCTGTTTCAAATCTTCAGCTACGTCACACCCAACCAGCGCGACCCACAGAACGCAACTCAACCACAAACAATATCGATAGTTATTGCTCTTACGCATCCAAGCCTCCTTGCCTGGCTACGACTCTTTCGTTCGTATCTTCAAAATTTTTCGCAGCGATCGTCATGATCACTGCGGTCATCTTCAAACCATCAGTTCCCGCTCAAAGCTTGCTTTGCCAATTGAGCTAAACGGGCATCCGAACTTCCTGCTGCTGTTTCCAATAGCCCGCGCGTTGCGCTGGATACATCGCCAATTTTCCCTAGCGCCCAAGCTGCATTTTGTTGCACCTTCAACGCCCGCTCTGGTTTCAATGCAGCCGCAATTTGAGCCTCTTGTGACTTCGCTTCTTCACCCAATCGCCCAAGCAGCTTTAACGCCCAGTAGGCAGCATCATCAGCGGGATTCGATATCTGCTTAGCAATTTTGGCCGCCTCGCTCGCGAGTGGAGCTTCGAGATTTTCCAATGCTTCACTCGCCCAATTGCGAATCTCTTCATCTGCATCCACGACACAATCGATCAGTTCTACAGCCATCTTGGCTGCAGCCTCTGAATCATTGGCCAATGCTTGCAAGCGGGCAATACGCTCGCTGGGACTAAGTTGAGTGAGTGTTGTCATGGGAGCATCCATTCTCCATCCGCGCAAAATGACTCAATAAAGTTAGTTATCAAAGCCAGAACGGGAACGCAAGAGGAATTCCGTTACACTCATGTCTCCCAGACTCCACGAATTAGTCGTTCTGTCCGTTAGAAAAGTGAACGGAAGCAGCCATAAAGAAACACGCGAAGAAACGACCCTTGCCGTTCCTTCGCGCCGAAATTGGCTATCTTGAGAGAAAATATCCCATCAAGTCCCGAACTCGTTCTGGAAAGGGACTCGGTAATAATCCCGTCTTAGAGCTTGAATAAATCGCCGAATCCACCGCCACCCAAACCACCCTTGAGTGGACCGCTGCGTTTTGGCAATACAGGCTCGCGAACTGGCTCTTCAACCTCAGGCGCAGCTTCAGCGGTCTTTTCAGACTCGGGCATCGGCTTAGCACCCTTCAACGACAAGGACATCTTTTGAGCATCTTCATCGATACTCAAAATCTTTACCTCGACCAAGTCACCTTCTTTAACCACATTGCCAACCGCTTGAACTCGATGATGAGCCAACTCAGAAATATGGATCAAGCCTTCAACACCCGTTGCAACTCGCACGAATGCGCCGAACGTTGCCAAGCGAGTCACATTTCCCTTAACATTCGAGCCCACCGGCAAACGTTCGCTCAGCTTCGCCCACGGATGGTCTTGCAAGGATCGATACGACAATGAAATCTTTCCAGTAGATGGATCGATCTTCTCAACTCGAACCTGGACCTTTTGACCTTCTTGTAATACTTCACTGGGGTGCTTCACTTTTTCCCAGCTCAATTGGCTGATGTGAATCAATCCATCCAAGCCACCCAAATCGACGAACGCTCCGAAATCTTTGATGCTGCGAACGGTACCTTCAGCGATCGAACCAATTTCCAATTTTTCCAAACGCTCTTTGCGTTTTTGCTCTTTTTCACGTTCCAATACAGCACGGCGACTCAGCACCAAATTGCCGCGTTGCGGATTGGCTTCCGTAATCACGCACAAGAACTTCTGTCCCACAAAATCTGCAGCACTCTCAATTCGATATTCGGCGATTTGACTGATAGGAATAAAGCCGCGAATATTGCCCACGGTGACTTCTAATCCACCCGTGTTGGCTCCCGTCGATCGAGCCTCAACAATCTCACCTTCTTTAAGCTCACTCCAATCAGCTGCGTTCACGGCTTGACCTGGAATGGTCAACTCGTAAAGACCATCATCTTGCAAGTACGAGCGAACCATAACGTCCATCGTAGTTCCAACGTCGGGAATCTTTTCGAATTGCAGCATGGGTACGATACCTTCATCGGGTCCACCCAAACTAAAGAAGACATTTTCTTTGCTGACCTTCAATACGGTCGCCAGCATGCGTTGGCCTTCTTCTAAGCGACGGCCTGCTGTGTACAGCGCATCACCCACCAACATCTTTTCCAAGTCAGCATCCAACAATGCATCACTCATGAATGCCGAGATATCATCTTCCGTTGGACCACGCTTCAGCGGCACGGCAACCTTCGGAGCAAAGTCTGGTTTGCGTTCGTCGCGTGGTTTGCGAGTTTCGCGAGCTGCTTTATCACCTTCTTCATCCGTTCCACCTTCGCCACCAGCTCGAGGTCCTTTGACACCCCCCGTGTTTTTCTGAGGGCGAGCTTTGTTTCCACCCCCAGATTGGCCAACGCGTGCCGAGTTCGCTTTTTGTTGGCTTTCGCGAAGTTTTCGAACGGCATCAAGATCGATGGGCCCACGTCCCTGTTTTGACTCACCCGATTCGCCCCCCGCAACAGCACCCGCCTCTATTGGCGAATTACCAACTTGAGACTGCTGCGTTGTGTTGTCACCACTGTTTGCCATCTTGTTTTCTTCGCCGGTACTCGACATTGTCTAATAACCACCAACAACAACTAATATGAAAGTATGATCGAATCGACGCCTTCTAACACATTCCGCATCGTCATCCAACAACAACTCGCTCGAGCGTAACACAGGCGAGAAAAGTGGCGCGATTTTTCTCTGAAAAACTCAACAGAGTCTACCAGCTATCACGAATTGTTTGTAGTGATAGTAATTGGTCACCTTCAGTTCTGCTAACCATTCTCCCCGGTGGCAGAACGAACCATTCCTGAACTGAGTAGCATTTTGTTAGGCGGTTCGTTCCAACATCGGTCGATTTATGCCAGAAATCATGTCAATTTTGGGGTCATTGCTCCCTGAAGACCTGCGACCGCTTGTGGAAGCAGCTCCACTACCGTCGCTACAGGGAACACTTGCACAGCCATCACTCAAAGACGTTATTCTAAAGTGGGAACTTACCCACTCTAATGGTGCAAGTAAAGCACGCTTTAGCAATGAATTGCAAGATCTGATCCTAGCTGCACTTTGGCTCCTAGAAGGTGATCTCGATCATTCTCACCGATTTTCGCAGCGTTGGGAAACCCTCAATGGGTCGTATTGGCACGCGATTATGCACCGCCGAGAAGGGGATTGGTCCAATTCCAAATATTGGTATCGCCGCTCTTCCAAAAACCCCGTCATCAATTCCTTCAAGCAAACGATTCTGGCCCACCATGCCTATCGAGCCGTACTTCCAGAACTTGTGCGTCCAATGGAAGTCAATGAATTCCTCGAAGCTTGGGTCGACGTAAACCAGAAAGCCACTGCGGCTGAAGCGTCCGATCGGCTGGTAACCAATGTTCGCGAATTAGCTTGGGTCGAGTGGCAACTGCTCTTGGCTCATTGCTTTCACGTCATACGCTGAGCCCTGATCCACCTGCTTCGGATTGTACAACGCTATGAACCCGACGTTGGCTACATCCGAGGCGTGTAAAAGAACTGTCGATCAGGCATTCGAGGTTGCTGAGGAGCATCGTGGTAATACCCATCTGTCCATGGTCCAACACCTGGATTCCATGGCGCTGTTCCACGACCAAAGTTGCCTGGTCCATATGGATTCTGCCAATGGCCGTTGCCTGGCGGGTAATGCCCTGGAGGAAATCCACCAGGCCCAATTCCAGGTCCAATTCCAGGCCCATTTCCGGGCGGTAATTGATCAATCATTGCCTCGCCCGCTCCGCCATTCGCGCCAACCGCTGGCATCGCCCATGGCTGTTGCATGCCCGGCCCACCCGGTGGAAAATAACCTGGCCAGAACGGTGATGCACCCCAAAACTGAGTGTTCGGTCCCCATTGTTGATAAGGCACTCCGTAAGGGCGATAAGGGAATCGCCAAGCTTCATACGGCTGAACTGGGTTTCCCCATTCCTCGACGATGTGCATGTTGTCAGCGGACGAGCCCACTTGCAGCGAACTTCGGAAATTACGATAGCCGCTGCGTTGATAATCAGAACGGACCTGCGCGACCGGTTCAATTTTTGCTGCGTATTGCGGAACACGCTGCCCGGTTGGGTCGTGGGTAAATCGGCTCGGCAAAGTCGACCAATCGACTTTGTCACACGATGATCGAGGGGTCTGAGCAGATACCGCTCCGACCTGAGCCGCTAAGCAAACAAACAACAGAAGCGAATGAATCTTGAGTGGCGTGTTCATAGCTTTTAGACTAATTGCACGCCGTCAAAAAACAGCCATTTTTCCTCACCTTAACGCCCCGAATGGCCAAAAATGGAGGGTTGTAATGTTTAAGCAGGTTGGAGGGGAAGTGATTCAGTGATTCAGTGATTCAGTGATTCAGTGATTCAGTGATTCAGTGATTCAGTGATTCAGTGATTCAGTGATTCAGTGGTTC
>Ga0209174_10001714_pt1 | contig 15216 bp, 15 predicted proteins | sample JI91814BDNA_FD_187505 | JGI IMG/M metagenome (GOLD analysis project Ga0209174, IMG submission 187505) | Wastewater effluent complex algal communities from Wisconsin, to seasonally profile nutrient transformation and Carbon sequestration -... | ecosystem: Engineered > WWTP > Effluent > Algae...
CTGGAGTACCAGACATCCGCCAATATTTCTTGCGACTGATCGCGTGCTTGACCGCCATATCGAGAGTAACGCCCAGCGCAACCAGATGTTTGATCTTGGTGCGTGGATAACGCCACTGTTTCCAGTAGCACATCCGAATCCGGCGTTTAAGCCAGCCATCAAGGTTGGCGATATCCTCAAACTGACGAGCTAGACCGAAGTAACCTACCCAACCACGCACATAACGAGCGAGATTGGTCAAACGACGTGCCATCGAGATCCCACGACTACTTCCGGTGAGTTCCTTGATGCGGTGTTTGAAGGTGATCAGTTGCTTCGACGCTAGCTTTATCGTCATTGGCCGGCTCACCGAGTAGGCCCCGCCCTATATCACGTTTCTGTACTGTGTTTACTTTCTGGGTTTACTTTCTGGGTTTACTTTCTGGCCTCGCAGCTTTGATGGGAAAGCGTCTGAGTGGCGAAATATTGCCTTTCGTTTTATTTCGTCGGCAATGAAAAACTCAGCGTTTAGGCACACCTTCGCGGGCTTCTTTCTCACGGTTGGTCGCCCTTCCGCAATTGTCCTCATCTTGTACTTGTTTTCCCGTGGATTTACATTAGGTATACTGACTTTCCTTAACGGGAGCTCGTTCTCGTACAGGAGACTTTCACCCCGCAAGTTACTCGGTATGCCAGGCGAACCAAAGGATTGCAGACGAAGGCCTCGATCGGCCGTTTTGACTTGCGTGGAGTCAACTCCTCGGCCTCGCTGATCGCAGAGGTTCGCCCGCTTTCGTCTTAGTTGGTTGTCACTGCGTCCCTTTTTCGCCATAGTTTAATTCACGCACAGGAGACGGGGTTCATGGCGCGCAAGGCAATTCCGGACGCCACTCAGGCAGACATTCTGCTGAAAAGTCGCCGACGCTGCTGCCTCTGTTTCTGGCTCGACGGCGAGGACGGGGTGAAAAAAGGGCAACTCGCTCACCTTGACGGCGATAATGAGAATCCAGCGGAGGATAATCTTGCGTTCCTATGCTTGGAGCACCACGACGAGTACGACACCATTCCGAGGCTCTCCAAGGGGCTCCGCGAGCGGGAGGTCAGGAAGTGGCGCGACGAACTTTATAAGGAGATGGAGTACCGCTTCCGAACAACTCAACATACCCTTTCGTTAGGACCATTGCACACCGAAGCACACCCAGACGGTGGAATGACCCTCTTCCGGCTAGAAGTCCGGAACAACAACAGCCATCGAACGGTCGATGATGTATGCGTGCGAGTCATCAGTCTCGTTCGCCTCGATGGGATCGATGTCCGCGAACTTCTTCCGATCGCAAGACCTCTGTTAGCCATTTCCGGTTCAGGGCGATTGCCGTCCAATCCACCGGAAACATGTCGCGATCTTGTGGCATCCGATTCGCTTCCTTTCGATTTGGTGAGCGTGTATTGTGACCGCAAGGGTGGTCATGCTCTGTGCTACGGCGAATGCATCAAGGATTACCCTTTTCAGTTTCAGGGTAACGAGCGGTGGCGACTCACGCATGATACGGGCCTTCGATCCGGAAAATACAAGGTCACAATACAGATCCAGGGACGGGACGTTATTCCAATTCGCAAAGTGTTTGTTTTCTGGGGCGATAAGACTGGAGCCCATTGCGTTGATGCGAACGATCCTGCGGCCCAGTCCACACGCCCTCTTGAATTTGCACCAACCGAGTTGGAGCTATTACCGCCTGAGATGCACCCGCACCAACTTCGAGCCCTAGTTGCGCATCTTCGCAAGCCAGCCTATGACTGTATGACTGCCGATGAAGTCTACCGAAAGATTGATGATGATGTACCCGGAATGTGTGGCTTGGCTAACGTGAGGTTTCTGACGCAATGTGCCTTGGAAAATACTATCCTAAAGCCTGATAAGTGGCCTATAGTCGTCAGCGATCAGGAAGTCGCGAGTTTTCCTGGCGGCATTCCCGGCTTCCCAAATGCAATTCGTCGCAGTGACTTTGACATTGCGTGGAAAACTGCTCGGATGACCTGATCGAGTCGGGACAAGCGAATGATTAGATGTTTCGTTCTTAACAGGACGTGTACTCTACAGTGATGACGTGAAGGAACAGTAGCGCGTCGCTGTGGGATAGTCAGCCAATATCTAATACCTTGTTCGAGGAGCCCTCGCGGCACATGGAGTTCCGCTCAAGAGTTGGGCTCGTCTGTCGGATGCTGTAGGGGATTGCTACGCTCGATGGTCTGGCTGTGGTTAAATTGACGGCGACTTGTGCATTGATCGCTGCTTGTGTGAGGGATTCGTTTCGCGGTGGCGGTCCCTTTCTCAGCTTTTATTAATGAAGTTTACTTCAAGTTCGAGTGCCTTTCTGCCTCGTTTTTATGATCAGCTCATGTTTTCTAAGCTCATCGCTGCTCGTTCGCGTTCATTGAGATCGCAATACTTTTACTTCAAGCGATCCATACTAGGCTAATATGGAAGGTCCCACTGACCTGTGTTCTGGCTATCTCGAAGCAGATAAACAGTAAGTCGCCTCCACACTCCGTTCATTTCGGTTTTGGTTTAAGCTTCGGTTCCGATCGGTCTAACCCAATCTCAATCACATACACCAGATTCAATATCAGAGTTACTCTTATCTTGAGCCATGCAAGCGAGACTATTGGACGCGCATGCATCAGGTCATAGTGTCGAACTTTCTGAAGTCCTATAGGTAAGACGTGCTGCAAGAATCATGGAGTGACGACGGGAGAGTCGCAAAGTGGTCGATGCAATGATAAGGCGAGTTTGACGCAACCTTGCGACCATAGCGTGAAACGTTCTTCATTAATCGTGATATGTTAACATCCAGACATGGCTTCAACCCCACCCTAAGGTCTTGCGAGGAGACTGCTTTAGAGCCAAGGCCCTCGTAGCCATGAGCGGTCAAGGATCGATTCCGCAGATAGGATACGGAGAGTGAATGTCAAGATAATCCTTTTCACAACGCAGCTGGAACCTGTTATAATGCGTTCGGCGAAGCCACATGGTTTAAGGCATGAACTATCCTATCGTTCCGCTTCGCTTCAGATCGGGATAGTTCGCTATACGTTATGCGTCCAGAATAGCGATGTCTGAATCATCCACCAAAGCGGATTACGTTGCTGGCCTCCGATCAGGACTCGACGAACTCCACAAGTACCAATCGCGGCCACCGACACCCGACGCGAATCCCCTCGCCGATGTCAAAGCACTCTTTGAATCTATCCCTGCCGATCTCCAAGCTAGTGTTTTGGACAAAGCAATCGGAAAGGGGATTCGACGCTTTCGGGCCGCGGCGTCGCTGCTTGCCGAATGTCAGCAAACGGAACGCGTTGACAACTGGATCACCGCAAGCCTAACCCATCCCGACACCGAACGTCGCGATTGGATGATTCAGATTGTCGGCAACAACAAATTGGTCCGGTTTGCTGAATGCATCGCTCGCACAGTCGAAACAGATGAGCAATGTCGATGGTTCGCCGTAATCGCGGCTGGCGAACTGCAAACGGAGAACTGTTGCGATTCCTTGGTCTCATTGGCCGACTCATTTGGCCAAGAGGCGATCCCTGCGTCTCTGATCATCGCACTGTCAAGATTCAGCTCACCTCGCGTTACGCCACATTTGGAACGCGTCTTCCGTTCCCATGCCGAAGAACGCGATCAGGTGTTCGCGGCATGGGGCCTTGCGCGACAGGGGCATCAGGAAGCGATTGAATACCTCGTTCGAAAACTCGATGAACCGGATAGCTCAACCGGAAGTCGACGGGCTGCTCAGGCATTGAGCGATCTATACGGCTGGGACATTGAATGGACGCCAGAAGCCGCTCGTAAGGCCAAGGAACGCTGGGAAGAAAGCCTGCACAACAAGAATGCATAACAAATGAAGGACTAGATATTCGTTCTTAACAGAACGGTGCGCAGTGGTGATGATGTGTTGGAGCTACGGATCTTGCTGCTGTGAACGCTTGGACCTAGTTGTTCGCGGCGGTAATTAGGTAGGCAGAAAAATTGAGGGCAAAAAAAGGAAGAGGTGCCGCGGTCGGTCTTTTTTTTTGCCCTAAATTTTTTTGCCTCTTCCCGCCTTCGTAACTGAATGAGATTTTCCGCGACGTCGAGACTGTGGTGACAAAGTGGCTTCAGTCGTTTCTTCGCAAGTGACTGTAAGACTAAGTAAAGTAATTCCCGATCGATTTAGCAAGTAATTCTAAAGACAAGCGATGAAAGACCGCAGCATAGTGTGGAAATATGACCTCGCCAGCAAATCGAACCTGCTATCAAAGAGTGTCTCCGCTTAAGTCGCCATCCGGCAATAAGGGGTTACTGTCGGAACGCAATTCCGACAATAGTTTTCTCGACACAAGGCGAGAAACGTGAAATAATCAAGGGATATCGAACTGGGGAAGGATGTTCCGGAATTATTGTCGGAACCCAGACCGTAAGAATTATAAGTTACGTCTCAGAATAAGGAACTCCTCGCATACTTAGGCGTCAGACCCAACGATCAGGTTTCGCGAACTTTGAATGTCTCATCGTACTCATATTGCTCGGTGTTGCGCTCGCCACGTTTATCCTCGGTCATGGATATGCACGAGCCAATGGCGCTTCACGCCTCACTGCATGTGCAATTGGATTCGGGTGCTTGCTTGCGCATGCGATTGCACTGACTACAATTGGCTCGGTTTACGCTGCTGTCGTTTCTCGACGTCATTTGCGCCGAGACTTTTTCGGTTCACTGACGGGTTTTATCGCATCGTCGAGTGTTGTTATCTGGTTCTTATTTGCCGTTGCTGGTATGACCGCGATCGTCGCTAGATTGTTCCGCGCGGTCTATGGGTGACGATAAATGCTCCAAGCAACACATCAAAATCGACGTAACCAAGCCGTGAACCGGAGCGGCCGACATGTCGGATTGGAAATCAAAGCGCTTCGGCGGCCGCCCGGTTACGGCCACCGCTATTTGGTAAAGTCATGACTCACGAACAGTTCTGGAAGATCATCGCTGACACTTGCGGTTCTGATCCGAATTCATCGGATGAATGGGACACCAAACTCACAGATGCTCTGGCAATCTTGCCTGCGGATGAAATTGTCGAATGGAACCACATCTTCGATGAACTCGCCCAACAAGCCTATCGCACCGACCTTTGGGCTGCCGCCTACCTCATAAACGGTGGCGCTTCGGACGATGGCTTCTACTACTTCCGCTGCTGGCTAATTGGCATGGGGCAAACAATCTACCACAACGCCATCGCCGATCCGGACAACCTTGCCGACGTAGCCTCACCTGCTTGGTTCGAGGAAGGCATCGACGCTGAAGCTGAAATCTATGGCGCAGCACACCGAGCATGGATGCGCGTAACTGGTAACGACTACGATGCAGAATGCCCAGCTCGAGATGACTCCGCCGAACTGGTTGGCGAGGCTTGGAATTTCGACGACCATTTAGAAATGCAAAAACACCTGCCCAGACTCGCGGCGCTGTACGAAGAACAGTGACTCCGAGTACTGGCATTAGAGCCAATTAACCAAGCGGTGACCCCATGTCGCCGATAGCTTCCTGACTTATTTCATCATCAATCGCAGCGGCTGGGTTACCGCGAGTGTGTCGGTGATCGCGCCAAATGAGCGGCATTACGTTGTAGAATCGACTCATGACCACCTCTTTTACGCTTCAAGAAAACTTCGCCCGTGGAGGTGGCTTCACGTGGCGTTTGAAGGACGCCGAGATTCGATATCGTGGATCGGGCTCGTATTCGCAGTTGATCAATCAACGCATCCCTGCAAGTCACGAACGAATCGCGGAATTCATCGATGCAGTGAGTCTACTCGATGTTTGGTCGTGGCGCGATGACTACAATTCCGAAGAATTGGGATTCATGACTTTGGGCGGTTTTATGGTCGTTTGCCATCAACGTTGATGAACGTTCTTGGAAGTGTGGAGGAAGCAACGCTTCCCCAGCATTCGGCGATACGAAGAAAAGCACAACTCAAGGGGGGCGATTCGCTCTGCTAGTTGCGGCAATGTACGATTGCTTTGCTATTGAAGCTTACATACACCTCGCCAATCACCAAAGACAACGCGAGACGAAGAATGACGGGTGACAAATGAAGGACAAGATCTTGCGTTCTTAACAGGACGAGTGCGCAATGGTAACGATGTGTTAGAGCTACGAATCTTGCTGCTGTGAACGCTTCGACCTCGTTGTACGCGGCGGTAATTAAGTAGGCAGAAAAATTGAGTGCAAAAAAAGGAAACGGTGCCACGATTTGCCTTCTTTTTGCCCTATTTTTTTGCCTTTGCCCGCCTTTGTGACGGAAGGAGGCTTTCCGCAGTGTCGAACCTTTGGCGACAAAGTGGCTTCAGCCGTTTCTTCGCAAGTTACTGTAAGGCTAGGCAAAGTAATACGCGAGCCATTTAGCAAGCGATTCTAAAGACCAGCGAAGAAAGGCAGCAGGTTGGTGAAGAGATTCGAGGTCGCCAGCAAATCGCACCTGCTATCAAAGAGTATCTTCGCTCAAGTTGCCATCCGGCAATACCGGGTTACTGTCGGAACGCAATTCCGACAAAAAGTTTCTCGACACAAGGCGAAGAACCTGAAATAATCCAAGGATATCGAGCTGGGTAAGCTCGTTCGGGAATATATGTCGGAACCCTGACCGGAATAACTTTAAGTTCGTCGAAATAGAAAAGCATGTCTATTTACTACATTGAGACGACAATTCCGAGTTTTTACCACGAGGTCCGATCAGAGCCGTCGATGGTCGCACGACGGGACTGGACGCGTAGATGGTTCGACGTTGCTGTCACCTCAGATCGGATTGTATCTAGTGTTGCTGTGTTGGATGAATTGCGCCGCGGTGACTTTCCTGGCCGCGACGATTGCTTGGCAATGCTGGAAACGATTGAGATGTTGGAGTTGGATGATCCTGTTTTTGAAATCGTCGAGGCCTATTTGGCAAACAAGTTAATGCCGTCCGATCCCTTCGGAGACGCGTTGCATCTGGCGCTTGCCTCCTATCATCGTTGCGATTTCCTTGTGACCTGGAACTGCCTGCATTTGGCCAACGCGAACAAATTTGGGCAAATTCGACGGATCAATGGTATACTTGGTCTGTACACTCCAGAACTCGTTACTCCAATGGAATTGCTCGGAGGAAATGTAGGACCATGACAACACCGCCAATACTAGAAGAAGTTCGAAGGGTGCGGCACGAAATCTCGGCCGAAATCGGGCATGATCCGAAACGACTAAGGGAATACTACGCGACGCTTCAGAATTCTGTGCGTTCGCGGACGATCAACCTCGCGGATCAGGGACCGTATGGACGAACAAAGCATTGCATCGAAGTCTCCGATCAGCCGCTTCCTGAGGGTGGCTCCTCTGCGGCGACTTGATGATGCCAGCGTTCGTCCTTTTCAGTAGTTCATTGAATTGAGGAAAATCGAATGAACAAGCGAATGTACCGATTTTGGGTGTACTGGCTTGTCACCGCTTCTGTGATTTTTGCGATTCAAGGCGTTTCCTGGATGCTTATGGGGAGTTTTGATCCATTTGGAATCTACGACCGATTTTTGGTAAATGCCATTCTTGATGGCGACACTTTTACTCAAGAGAGCAAGAAATTATTCCACTTCGCTCTTGTTATGCTTGGTGCAACAAATACAGGATTCTTTGTTTTGTTTGGGCTTATCGCGAATCGCTGCCAATCACATCGAGATAGGTGGCCGATTCTGATTCTATCTGCTGGACTAGCAAGTTGGTTTATTTTGGATTGTCTTGGTAGTATCGTCTTAGGTGCAGTTTTTAACGTGTTGCTTGTCAATGTGCCATGTGTCCTTGTGCTCGGATTTCCACTCGTCTGTTTATACCGATTAACAGACTCTAGCACGAACGATTTTCAAGCACCGGACGAACAAAGCGATCCACGCCAAGCCCTCGAGCGGCCGTTATGACGTGCGTTGAGTCAAATGCTCGTGCCGGGTTACCGCAAGCGTTCGTCTTTTGGACGCGACTGGCTTGTAGCTCTCGCTTTCGTATGGAGACGTAGCGCATGAACGAACACGAAGAGAAATTCATCGCCGCCTTCATCTCAGAGGAGAAGCAAGGCAGGTATCAATTCTTGCTCGGCAGCAATGACCCGAAACGCCGCATCGAGTGTCTGAACCGACTCAATGACTGCCGCGACTTGAACGAGAAGTATGTCACTTGGCTGCCTCGTGACCCACGCTCCACAACTCGCAACGCAGAGATCGCGGAGATGCTGCGGCGAAGAGGCAGCCCCAAGCTGGCTTACGTGTTTGGGTGTTCGTGTCTCGTCGATGGCCATATTATGCCACTACTCGAAGCAATGGACCAAACGACGGAAGCGGGATTCGGCACGATCATCTCCTGCGTTCCCGGCAAGTTGGCCTACTACTTTGCTGAGGAGGGAGAAAGACGAGCCATCCTCGAACGTAAGCTGGGCAATGTCTAAAGCCTGACATACGGAGGCCGAACAAGGCGGTCAACCCAAGCGGCGGATCGGGCTGACTCTGCAATCAAAGGTACTTGGCCGTCGCCCCGTTACCGCTGCCGTTCTGGCAGTCATTCTAAATCGTGAATTTCCTTGCGTGAAGTAGTGGACCTGCTCGTATGTAATGCATTGAGCAAAGCAAATATGGATCATGAAAAAGTGAACGCCACGAATTCTCGCTCAACTCAATAAGTTGTTTTGTTCTCAATGAGCGACTTCAGAGAAATGAAGCCTGATCGTTGAAGTAAATGGAAGTACTGAGTGATTCGCATCGCAAAGTTTTCGCGAATTTCGTGATTTTCGCGGTTCATAAACAATGGGCTAGCTGCTGGAGTAGAACTCAATTCGTCGCAGGCTCGAAATGTGCGGCTTTACGTTGTAGAATCTACCGGGTTATTAGCGATCGCTGTCATGGGCAAGCGGTACCGGACACGAAAGCCAGAACTATGGTATGCATCAAAGTCGCCATTGGTGCTTTAACAAATGGTAAGCATCACTCGGCGACATGATGATGCCAAACGTCACGGCCAAACATTTCTGATGCACCTATGAAAACAATCACCGCACAAGAATGGGAGCTTCTCTGGTTCTTCGAGGTGGAGCCCGAGCTACTTGATGCAGGCGTGCCCTGGATTTACAACGACGCACTCTATCGAGTGACACGAAACAGCTGCACCTTAACGTTTGCGGTCCAACCCGCATACCGCGATGTACGCTTGATTCTCAGCGTCGATGGCCAAACCGGATATGAGCTGTCCGCTATGGGGGTGGATGACGTCGTCTACCGGAAAGAAGGTTGCAATGAAACGCTTGAAGTTCAGTTGGCTCCTCACAATTCCTTGCTGCTTTCTATGAAGCCACATATTCGAATCCATCAGGTTTGGGGACGCGAATAAGTGATTCATTTTCTGAAATTTCTACCATCGGAACCGTCGGACGTTGCTGCAAAGCAGCCGACAAACAAATTTGGAAATAGATTTTTGTTCATTAGTTGCGGTAATTCGGAGGCAAAAGGATTGGTGGCCAGAAAAGCAGAAGGTATTACGGAGTTCGTGTCGTTATCCATTCACACACAGTGCCCAAATCGATCACTGCTTTATGCAATGGTTTGATTCAAGCGCGTGACCGCAGTTTTTATAAAGGGCAACCTGGAGCGGATTGGTTTCGTTGATCCGGATCGATTTACGACTGCGATTGTGTACCGACTATGGCCCCTGCGTCGCGAGTGCAATGCTGTAGCGGATGTGTGATACTACTGTGCGCTGTGTGATGCTAAACTGTGTGTGATGCTAAACTATCGGAGTATTGGAAGTCAATCGCGACGCAGCGTTGGGAGAGCCATGGAATGCACGTGAGTCGCCGAACGCGTGCAATGGCCTAGGAGAGTCAACTTCGGCGACTGTCCCTTTTGCGTTGTTCCCCAATTTCGAGGTTCGCGATGAAACAAAAAACGGTGTGGCTACTGCTTTTTATCGGGTTCATGGGAATTGCAATCGGCTTTTTCGCTGGCCGCGGATTCACCGTAAATCAGAAGGTGGTACCAAGCGATGTATTGGGGGAATTGTCGTTCTCGAAGATCATTTCAAAGGTCCATTCGTCTGAATGGGAGATAATTGAAGACAGGGTCTACGATACGCTTCCACCTTTGAGCCGAAGCCCTCGGATAGCGCGACGAATTGTGGCGCAGTCGCCGCTGCCCGATGCTGAGCAAACGGAATTTACATCGCGATTTCAGGCGGCCGCTGAAGAATGGATAACATCCTGCGGTGCCACGATCAAAGGACAAGAGGATGCTCAACGGACTAGCGTCGAGGCAACGACGGACGGTACGGTCCGCACACTGTTTGATTTGCCACGCCGATACTATGCTGTCGGTGATGTCCACGGCGTGGCCGACTTTGGATGTATTGCAAGAAAAGATAGCGCGATTGTCATTATTTCCATCATCGAAGGTTCCTAAAGAGAATCGGCGGACAAATCGGTATACCCGATTCCGTGTGTAGTGCGTTTTGACAAGTGAAAGTACGTTCTCCCAACCTGTGAACATGGTCCTTATTCTGAAATGCGAGCCCTTCGATGACGTTCTGGAGCCTGTTCGCTGACAAAGTTATGGCTCTTGAATCTGCGATGGCTGCGGACGATGCTGACGCGCTATCAGCCATCGTAAACCAACTTGCGACTCGGCTCGTTGCTGAGCACCCGGAATTAAACCTCAACATTGGGGGCGATCCTCCACGTCTTTCCATTCTGTCGTTGCCTGGTGCCGAAGAGTTGGCGGAGCGGTTTGTGGCCCACGCGCCGCAGCTTAAAAACTGGCAAATTCTGGCTGCGCTACCATCGCATGATCCGCTCGAGTCGGTGTATGTTTCCGATGACCTGGGTGATTCGTTAGAAATCCGCTACGCCGATCTCGACGGCCAAGTCTTACCCCCAAAGGATAATCTTGTCACTATTGTCCTATCCCTTGATGCTGATTTCGATCCACATGGCCCACTGTCACACTTGTATCAAGCAATTGCTGAAAACGTAATATTCACTGTTCTTGGTGGTTGGCCGCAACTCTTGTCGAAAGTCGTTTTGTTGCCCCGTGCTCAGACGGGTAAATTGATGCCGCTCGAAACCCTTCGCAGCCAGTGGCTCGATGTCGTTGGTCCAGCAACATCAAACGGATGGATTTAGGATTTGATGTTGCGTGAGGCTACTGCTATCTAGTTACGAATCACCGTGCCGAAGAAAAAGAGTTGGAACCGCGAAATTTGCGAAAGTCGCGAAAGTAAATGCGGCAATGCACTACTGTTGGTTCGTTGCTTCTTAGTGATGATTGAGTACATCACTATATTGCTCCCAATTGATGGCCGAGGCGAATGCTTTGAGGGCCAGTGAGTCGCGTATAGAACGCAGGCAAACGTTCCTCCCGCTTTCGCGATTTTCGTGTATTTCGCGGTTCCATCCTCTCACCAGCGGACAGGCGAGCAAGCCTATTGCCGCGAGAGCTTTTTCATGTGGGCCATACTCTCGGCCATACCTTCGCCGATTCGACCTAAGATTTTCGCTGAGCCGAGGTAGTGAAATTCGAAATTAGAGATGCCCGTTTTCAAAATGGTTCGCTCATGTTCGGTTAGTCCCTCAGCAACCATTTTTTCCATCAGTTCCCGTTCCTGAGGAGGTGTGAGGTTATCTTTCTTAGCTTTCTGTTTGGCTTCGTTCTTGAGCTTGTCCTCTTTCTGTTTGGCATCGCTCAATTCGTTATCCCAAAACTGTTCGGTGAGCAGAGCGCTGACATTGTTTTGAAATTCGGGAAGTTTGGCAGGGGCAGCCATTGCGTCTCGGAAGTATTGATGGACGCTCGCATAGCGTTTTTGTTCAGGCGAATAGAGTTTGACCGGTCCACCAACGCCAAGCACTCCAATGACGACGGGAAGATTGGGGGCTTGGAGATCTTTACGAACATCGCGAATGAAATGGGCCATCACCTCCGAATATTGGTCGTAGCCACCAGGTTGATCGCGATGAGCATAGGTACCTGAATCGACCATATCATTCCAACCTTGGAACCAAACGAATCCGGCCAGTTCATAACCGTCGGCTGGTTTGTAGTCGGGAACAACCCGTGGAATATCTTTCAGAACGGTTTGCACATGCTCGATCATCTGACGGTAATAGACACCGGTGGCGGTTGCTTTCTCAGCTTGGATCGCGGCTAGATCTTTGCCACTTTTCTCAATGGCCTTAAGCTGATCGGGATTGAATACATAAGGTCCAGCGCTGGGAGGACGAAAGTCGGTGTTGAGGCTCTTGCCACCCCAGGATGTTTTGATGATTAAGATCTTGCCTGGGACATACTCTTGAATCGTGAGCCCAAACGTAAATTCGGGTCCAATCTTCGGACCGTTCTGACTCGCACCGAATCCCGACGTTAGCTTGCCCGTTTGTTCTTGATCGGCGCAGCCTATCGAGGAGATCCATACTCGATCACAAACTTGGTGACTCCGATCGGGGCGAACCATTTTTTTGTAAAGAGGCTGAGTTGCGGGATCCATGGCAATATGTTCAAACGTCCGCACATGGGCGTGACCTTGCATGTTCGATTGGCCAGCCAAAATGTATACCTGGAGCGGCTCGGCGGAAAACAAGGTGAGCGGCCAACAAAGTACAGCTAGCAGTACCATGGATGTTCTGAACATGAGAGCGTCACCAACTTGTGTGAGTGAAAAGGGCAAAAGGATCTTAGGCCTTGCGAACAAATTCCGATTTCAATTGCATCGCACCGATGCCATCGATTTTGCAATCGATATCGTGATCGCCGTCGACCAAGCGAATGTTCTTGACTTTGGTGCCGACCTTTACGACCAAAGATGAGCCGCGTACTTTGAGATCTTTGATTACAACAACCGAATCACCATTTTGCAACAAGTTACCATTCGCGTCGCGAATTCCATCCTCTTGTGCAGCAGCTTCAGTGGAGCTGGATTCCTTGGACCATTCATGGCCACAGGATGGACAGACATAGAGAATGCCGTCTTCGTAAGTAAACTCGGCGTTACAAGCAGGGCAGGGAGGGAGTTGTGACATGAAAGAGCTCGGTAACAAAGGTCGAATATAATTCGGACATTGTTGCCGTATTTTGCGCGAAAAGAAAGTGGGGGACTACTCGTCGAGACGCGAGAGGAAGCGTCTCAGCTGCATAACTATTTTCGGGTATCCGAATCTCTGCGAAAGACAATGGGCGAATGGCCATAAAAGCGTTTGAAAGCACTGCTAAAGGAACTAGGTGAATCGTAACCCACCATCTTTCCGATGGCAGCGATTTCTAAGTGACTTTCCTTCAATAATTTCTGGGCATGTTCCATACGGAGTTTGTAGAGATACTCTAACGGAGGAACGCCAAGCTGTTCATGAAAGCGTTGTGCGAAAGTCGAGCGAGACACAAAAATGAGTCGGGCCATACTTTCCACCGTCCAAGCATGATCAAGTTGCGTGGCGAGCTTTTGGGCTACCAACGTAAATCGAGGATCTTCGGGCGTTCCTTCCGAAGGGAGCGCGGCAATGGATTTTTCTTCCTGTGGAGCAGTATGCGCGAGTGTTGCTGATTGCAAAAAAAGAAGTTCCATTTGTTTGAGTAAAATCGTTGGGATATCGACTTGGAACTTATAGCTGTCGCTCCATCCCAAATCGGCTAAGTTGCGGTGCAGATAGCGCGAGAAGACGCGGTTCACGAGTGGAAGCTGAAAGAGGTCGAATTGAAAGCGACCTAGGATAAAATGCGGTCCATCGGAAATCGAAGAGCGATCTTGAACCGAAATGGTTTCAGCGGGACGGGCGTCAGGGGGATAATGCGAGATAAAGGGTTGCAACGAGTACGTTTTGGCAGAATCTCGCAAAATGACGAAATCGGATTTCTTGAGGAGTATTCGGTTTTGATATTGGTCGGTCGTGGAAAACCAAGCTTCGCCAGAGTGTACCAATATCAAAATCGCTTGTTCGGACTTCACTTGCAGGTGGTGGCTTCGATTACCCGGGAGCAATTCCACCTCTTTTAATTCCATTTTAAGGGCGTGTAGTTGATCATTAAGCTCTTGAGCTTTGGTCGGTACGGTCATTGCTGAAGCGGACATCCCATCCGTCCCCTTGTGATTTGGTGTCACTGAATTGGATTTAGACCCTCTCCTCGATCTGGACGATTTTGATAGCCGTATGTCACAGGTGCTAGCAAAATTCCTGTGCAGAAATGGCGAATTCGGACTGCTGACGAATTCGTTATTCATTCTTTAAAGAAAACTACAGGAACCCGTTAGATTCTGTAGTTGAACCTCAATAGTAGTACCGATTCAGGTTGTAGGTTTAACTGCAATGATGTGACATCCCAGACTTTTGAAAGCAAATCACGAGCCGACGAACGGCTCGACTTGGGAGTGGTTGGGGGATAAGCCATGAGTTCTATTTCGTCCGTAAGCGGTAGTTCTTACATTCGCCAGTCTCAAGGCACCCAGGGGCGCCATGGGAATCCTGCCCAGCGGCTGGAGAAAGACCTGACTGCGTTTCTGAACGACCAAGGGGTGTCAGCAGAAGATCAGAAGTCCATTCTCTCTGAAATCAAAGAAGGACTTTCGTCTGCTGCATCGAGCGGTGGTCGACCTGATCCATCAAAGTTTCAGGAAATCGTGCAAAAGGTCTTAGATGACCACGGTCTTAAGGGTTCAGACTTTATTGATTCGCTGCCGACCCCGCCAACGCGACCAAGTGGTGAAAACAGCGGGATTGGTGGTAGCGGGCGTCCATCTGGGCCGCCTCCTGGTCCACCTCCGAGTGAAGGTGTTGGAAGCAGTTCCGGTACAAGCTCCACATCAAGTACTGCAGAAACTGAGGAAGAGACTTTCCTCGAAAAATTGTTAGCACTTTTAAAGTCCCAAGCTAAATCGTCATCGTCGAAAACTTCAACGTCGATTGCGGAAACGTATACGAGTGAGAGTATCGATCTGCTCGCATAGAGTTTGAGTTCGTAACTCCTACTTCGTACTCGTAACTCGTCGTCGTAATTCGTGCTCGTAATTCGTCGTCGCGGATCTCGAAGCCGAGAGGCCAATTTACACTGCACATCTCTTTTGCGAGCGCATTCAGCAGATTGGCGACCATATCCAGCCTTTCTCCTCTTTTCGACCGGTGGTTACCGCTATAGGCAGAGGATGTACCAGCCCTTCGGG
>Ga0209174_10001721_pt1 | contig 15189 bp, 15 predicted proteins | sample JI91814BDNA_FD_187505 | JGI IMG/M metagenome (GOLD analysis project Ga0209174, IMG submission 187505) | Wastewater effluent complex algal communities from Wisconsin, to seasonally profile nutrient transformation and Carbon sequestration -... | ecosystem: Engineered > WWTP > Effluent > Algae...
GCAACCATTTATCACTACACCATCCCAACTCTACGCCAACTCCACTTCATTTTGCAAATTTTTAATGCACATAATCAAAGAGGCTGTTACGGCCGTGCAAAAATTGGGCACCACCCTGAGCTGTTACCTTATTACCCCATTTCCCCCAAATTACCGTGTTTTACTGTCAAATAACGAAATATTGACCCAAAAAATCTTAGATTTTTTAATCTTTTAACATCCCAATAATTTTTTGTACTATTTGCTCTACGCTCGGCATAATATATTGCCAAGCATTACCCAGAGGCACAAAACTATCTTCCGCAGTTATTCTGGCAATAGGCGGCAAGGGTGATAAATGATCATTCAGATTAGCAATAATTGTCTCACTAATGCTGCCGGTCTTTCGCCCTTCATCGACTATTAATATTTTTTTAAATGGCTTGATAGCGGTAATTATAGCTTGCATGTTTAGTGGTGCTAACCAACGTAAATCCAATAAGCTGCCATTTTTATTACATGCAATTTTTATTTGTTGCAAGGCCTGGCGACTCAAATGCGCGCCATTTCCATAACTGATAATAATAAAGTCCTGACCGTTATTCTCGATGCTAGGTGTATTAAAATTACATGGATCTATTGCTGCCTCTACATAAGCATAAGCATCTTTAACAAAATATAAAGCAATAGGCTCAAGAAATATTACTACTCGCTGATCCTGCTTAGCTAAACGTACACATTCGCGCAATAAATTATAGGCGCTAACGCCATTGCTAGGACAGGCAATGATTATCCCTGGTATTTCACGTAAACTTGCAAAACCATTATCATTATGAAAATGCCCACCAAATCCTTTTTGATAAGCTAAGCCTTGGATTCTAATTACCATCGGATTAGTATATTGCCCACTAGAAAAAAACGACAGCGTAGAGGCTTCCCCGCGCAGTTGATCTATAGCATTATACACATAAGCTAAAAACTGAATCTCTGGAATCGGTAAAATACCGTTATGCGCTAAACCTATGGCAGTGCCTAAAATTGTCTGCTCGTCTAATAAAGTGTCAAACACACGTTTTATACCAAATTTGCTTTGTAATCCAGCAGTGACATTATATACCCCGCCTTTTTTGCCCACATCCTCACCAAATATTACGATATCTTTATGCGTGGTTAATAAATTTTCTAAACTTTTATTAATACATTGTGCCATGGTTAAATTTTGCAACGCTTTAAAATCAAGATCTAAATTTTTTGGCTCTATCTGGTTAAGTTTTGGCGGAATAATGCTAGCCATAATTTCTGCAACACTATTTAATTTTGGCTCTTGTATGGCTTTCTCAGCTAATTGTGTAATGTTAGTGCGCGTAGCTGCATAGCGTGCTAATACTTCTTGCGCAGTCAGGACCTTTGCGTCGATCAAGATGCGCGCACTATGTAATAATGGATCATTAGCTTCGGTTGCAAGTATTTCTTCTGCAGTACGATAATTGCTTTCAATATCGGAGCCAGCATGCCCTAGCAACCTGACGGTTCGCATATGCAAAAAAACCGGAGTTTTTTGTTGATGCGCAATCCGTGCTGCTTGCTGTGCTGCTTTATAAGTATCACAAAAATTCAGACCATCACAGCTGATATATGTTAATCCTGCACGCTGGCTAAATACTTCCTCAATCCAACCAGCAGGAGTTGAAACTGAAACACCCAGACCATTGTCTTCACAGATGAACACCAAGGGTAATGGCAAGCGCTGTTGTATAATCCATTGCGCGGCATTAAAAGCGCCTTGCGCCGTAGAGTGATTGACTGAGGCGTCACCAAAGCTACAGAGAATTACACTTTTAGTTGCGATTTTTGGTTCATCTGTTAAGTATTTTGCCACAGCGATGCCAAACGCTGCGCCAACAGCTTTGGGCAATTGCGAGGCAATCGTGCTGGTTTGCGGTGGCACATTTAATTCCAAACTGCCAAATACTTTATGCCGACCATTAGCTATAGGATCAGTTTTAGCGGCAACTAGTGACAATAAATGATCATAAATTTTAGGATCACCATTATGCTGCCGTGCACGTTGTAACATAAAGGCACAACTACGATAGTGTAAAAATGCCATATCATGCGTGGTAAAAGCAGCAGCAATTGCAGCATTAGCTTCATGCCCGCTGCTGCCAATAGTATAAAATGCTTGATCTTGTTTGCGTAAAATTCTAGCGATAAAATCTAAGTGCCGACTTTCAATTTGGCTTTGAAATATATCTAGGGCTAATTCAATAGACAGGCCCACAGAGTGCAAACTTGCATTACTAAGTGCTTTGGGAAAATCTTGGTTGGTAACGCGCTGCATAAAATTTTGGTCAACTACAGTGGCGCGATCGAGGCTAATGTCATTGGGCATTTAACTTCATTCTCGAGGTTAATGTCTACTATAATTATAGCTAGCTGCTACTTTCTTACCAGCCTTAGCTTCAATATAGTAATCTGAAAGTACCAAGTGCTCCTAGCTGATGACAGCAAGCACACTTCAGCTAAACACTTCCGTATACTGCATATGGCTCATCTTTGTAATAAGCCCAGTATCTATCTCCATAAGACCAATGCCAATATTCTGTTTGATAATTGACAAATCCTGTTTTAGATAAAACGGCACTCATAATTTTTCTATGTGCTTGAGCCTCTAGAGAAATTTTTGTTGAATCGGTAAAAGAAAGAGAGCCATCTACATCCAGCATCCAATCCTCTGTTCTTATACCCATGTCAATTACTTGATCTTTATTATCTATAAGATAAACATCGACGGCTGCACCCGTCGAATGCGGTGGAACATTGCTTGACCCATCTACATTTATTACCGGAGACACCAATTTTGTAGTTTCTTGGAATACTTCCTCGTGACTCCATGCTGGAAATTTATGTTGTACTTTATTATAGCGCTCTTGGAAAAGCATATTTTGCAGAGTTTTACTACGCAGCGCCTCATAAAGGCAAAATTTTAAACCATTAGGTAACAGGTCTTGGGCTGCGACTAATTTTTCGTACACACTTTTACGCATTTTTGTATAATCTGTATTATTTGGAATCTCTGGTGAAGGACCAAATTTAATAATGTTTTGATTTTTCAAATCGATCAATGGCTCATTATTTTCTTTAATCGGAATCGCTAAAATTACTGGATCTGCAATCAATAATATTTTTGATTTTCTACTAGCTTTGATCATTATTTAGCCTTCGTTTTTTCCTAACTTTCAACTCTACTCTAGAATTTTTAGCAATTCAATGTCTACAGTCCCAATAAAATAACTAATTATTTTTTTCTTTAAATTGCACAATAGGATAAATATAGGTCGGCAATATATTAGCGCGCGAAAACTAAATTTTAACTATATTTAAAGTATAAATGGCATATAATTAAGTTGTTTGACCTATTATGATAAAAAAACAAAAATCAGCAATTGAACATAAGAAAGGGGTATTCATTCTTTTTGAAGGCTCCTGTAAAGTTATTCCCTTTAATGTGGTGTTAGCCATAGTCTTGAGTCCAGTTTTGTATTATAACAAAGTTCCTAATTGGCTAATCGGAGCCTGGTTAGGTTGCATGGTTTTTGTAAGCTTGATCAGATGGCTATACTGCAAATGGGCCTTGAAAAAAATAGCATCAAATGACCCAAATACCCCTTCCATAAGGATCTTTGCTTTGCTCGCAGCCTTAATGGGCGCCACGTGGGTGAGTATTTATTTTGTTGCTCATCCTTACCTGCTTGGGACGCAAGAAAATGCCATTTTATTAGTTTTTGCTGGAATGTGTGCAGGAGCAATTAGCTCTTTATCCGTTTACCCGATAGCTTATTACTCTTATCTCATATCAATGTTGCTGCCAGTTATTATTTATAATTACTGGATAACCGGCTTAGATCAGACCATTTTGGCCACCATGACTTTAGCTTTTGCATGTATACTAATCATTGAATCAAAAGGAAATGAAAAGCTATTAACTAGCACCCTTAATTTATCTGAAGAAAAAGAATTTTTAATTACCAAATTAGAACATATCTCTATAACTGATCCCCTAACAGGCTTATATAATAGACGTTATTATAATGCCAAATTACCAGAAGAATATAATCGCTCCAAGCGTAATAAGTACGCTTTTACGTTAGTGTCTATTGATATTGATAATTTCAAGCTAATTAATGACAACTTAGGCCATACTTATGGAGATAAGTTTTTGGTTTATACTGCCGATTTATTAGCAAATAATATGAAACGTGCAAATGACACTGTCTTTCGATTAGGTGGTGATGAATTTGTCGCGATTCTTGCTAATTCCTCGGTGGAAGAAGCTAAACAAGTGTGCGAAAAAATTAAGCTACAGTTTAAGCAAGAAAATTTTCCACCATTAAACGATGATGAGTTGGTCAGCAAATACCAAGAAGTTTTACAAAAAGTCACATTGAGTATAGGCTTGGTAGATGTCTCACATGAATCAACTGCCAAGGTGGAAGATATAATTACGGAAGTAGATAGAGCCCTTTACAAAGCTAAAAATGCTGGTAAAAATAAGATTATAGCTTATAGCACAACTACCTAACGACAAAGTAGACTATACATGCATTTACACGCTAAAAATCTGCGGTGACCAGAAGATTTAAGCATCACGTAAATAATTTTAATGTAAGTCGGTGGCATCAACTCCAACGGCTTCGTTTACAGAATTAAACCCATCACGCTGCAAAAGTTTGGCTAAATCCCGCTTAATTTCTGGTACTAAGCCCGGGCCTTTATACACTAATGCTGTATAAAGCTGCACTAAAGAAGCGCCGGCACGAATACGCGCATACGCATCTTGGCCAGATTCTATTCCGCCCACGCCAATTATTGGCATTTTACCATTAGTTAAACGATACATGTCTTTAACGCTCTGTAATGCCATTTGCTTTATTGGCCGCCCGCTTAAGCCACCAGTTTCTTTACTATTAGCGCTATTTAAGTCTGCTGGCCTGGTGCTAGTTGTATTGGAAACAACTAAGCCATCGACTCCACAATGCATTGCTACCTCAGCCATATGCTGTTTCGTTTCCATGCTCATGTCTGGCGCTAATTTAAGTAACAACGAGGGTTTATGGCCAGATAAAGTATCTCGTTCTTCTTTAACCGCACATACTAGTTTGGCCATTTCATCATCAGCTGTACCTAAGGTTTTAGTCCAAGATACATTTGGACATGAAACATTAAGCACAACAAAATCAACATTGGCTGCTAAATTACGCACGCCGCTTTTACAATCTTCAATAAGGTTATCGCTGCTAGTATTCTTGGCGATATTAACACCTACAACTCCAACATGCGAGTGCGCCTTAAAAACAGCTAAACGCGCAGCTATAGCTGCCTGCCCTTCGCTATTTAAGCCATAACGATTAATTACTGCATTATCCTCCGTAAGGCGAAAAACTCTTGGTCTAACATTGCCTAATTGCGGCTCTGGCGTAACCCCGCCCACCTCTACGAAGCCAAAACCCAATTGCAATAAGCCATCCATAGCCAGAGCCTGCTTATCTAAACCAGCCGCAACCCCAAGTGGATTTGCAAAATCTAAACCCAAGACCGTAGTTCGTAATATATTCTCATTAACGCTTGTGTCGATCGGCGCTAACTTATTTTTCAACAGTTTAATCGTAAAATTATGCGCCCGTTCCGCATCCAAACGCCGCAACAAAGGTGCGCCTATGTTATCTGCCATATACCAATAGGTATCAGATGAGCGAACTTTATTCCAAGCAGCATCATTAAAGCTTACAAACAGCACTGCTCCTAACAAGGACCATAGAACTATACTTGCGGTTTTTTTCATGATACTTTTTTCCATTTTACTACTTCACCAGCCCTAAGTGGTACTAATACATCTTTGTCATTAACTGCAACTGTCTCTGGCACTACCCAATCTTGTTTAATTAGGGTTATTTTGGAACTATTGCGTGGCAAACCATAAAAATCTGGCCCATTGAAACTACAAAACGCCTCAAAATGTTGCATGGCGCCGGCTTCTTCAAAAGCCTCGGCATATAACTCAATTGCCGACATTGCAGAAAATACTCCAGCGCAACCACAGGAAGCTTCTTTAGTTGATTTTACATGCGCCGCACTATCAGTACCCAAGAAAAATTTCTTATTGCCACTCTTGATTGCATTTAGTAGGGCTGCGCGATGTTCTTCTCGTTTCAACACCGGTAAACAATACATATGTGGCCGCAAGCCGCCCTTGAAAATAGCATTTCTGTTGTACAATAAATGGTGCACAGTAATTGTAGCCGCCACGTTTTTATTAGCAGCCAAGACAAATTCAACCGCATCTTTAGTTGTAACATGCTCTAAGACTATTTTTAATTTAGGCACTTGTTTGACCAGAGGTTTTAGCACTTTATTAATAAATACTTTTTCACGGTCGAACACATCTATATCTTGATCTGCTACTTCACTATGTATAAGTAACAACATGCCGGAATCGGCCATTGCTTTTAAAGTAGGAATTAATTTTTGTATATTAGTAACCCCAGCATCCGAGTTAGTTGTGGCACCAGCGGGATAATACTTACAAGCTACAATCTTGCCACTAGCTTTGGCCTTATAAATCTCAGATGGTGTAGTATTATCTGTCAAATACAAAGTCATTAGCGGTTCGAATTCTACGCCACGCGGCACATGCTGCAGAATTTGTTGCCGATATTCCAGAGCTTGTTCTGTAGTTGTTACCGGCGGTTTTAAATTAGGCATAGCAATTGCACGTTTAAACGTTTGCGCTACAAATTTGGTGGTGACTGGTAAACGATCATCATCACGGAAATGATAATGCCAATCGTCAGGAGTAGTGATAGTAATCGAGGTTGGTTTCACATTTTCTATAGCCAGAGCGTTATTACATACTAAACCTGTAGCCACAATAAAAGCACTAACGAGTATCATTTTTAATTTATTCAAAGCTATGCCCTTAATATTACTTAAATATTCTATAAACAGTCACGAACACGCACTTGGGATTATATCATAGATTTGCAGATTTAATATTTATTATTTATTCAAGTTCAACATCAGCAGCGCATAGGCTAAAAATGGATCACGCAAATATACGCGTTGCAGTTTATTATCTGTGTTGGCCACTAGATAGCCATTTTTAAAACCTTGGTGCAATTCTGCAACAGAAAAATTATCAATTCTGTCGATAGCTTCGCTAGCGTCATGCTCAGTATTTTGCTCTGCTATTACGTTAGCCATACAAATTGGCAATACTGTATTAGCAATACCGCTATCTACCGCCATTTCACCTAATATTGTCAGCTTTTCTATAATCATGCCAGTTTCTTCTTTGACTTCTCTTTTTGCGGCATCTTCAATAGTCTCATTTAATTCGCGACTACCTCGAGGCAGCTCGTATTCCCAAGATCTGGTTGCATGTCGATAGGTACGGATTAACACAATATTGCGATTGGGCAATACTGGCATCACAGCAACTCCGGCTCCCCCTGTCAGAGAGCTTTTCCAAAGAAACCTACCGTATACGCCATATTTATTATTGGGGAATTTAACTGGATCATTTAGCCATAACCAATAGTAATCTTCAGCTATGACCCCGACAGTTCTGCCGGTATTTTTTTCAATTGTTGCGATTTTAGTTCTATCTAACACAATTTCAATTTCGCCATTTGCTGCTTTCCCAAATGGGCCGAGAGCCTCGGGATATTGCTTCAGATAAATAAAATATTTATCTAAATTTGTTGTCTTTGATTGTTTAGGCGCGGCAGAAACCACACAAGATATAAAAAAAATAACCGCACACCATGCGGCATTTTTAATAATTTTCAATACTGACTCTCCAAACAGACGCTACTTTACACTATTTTAAGCAGTATGAGCTCTGCGACTGCGATTTTTGCCTATACGTCTGTTCTTTTTACGAATTTGTTTAATATCGACCATTATAACCTCCACCTTATTAGTAATTTGACAAAGGTATAGCTTATAAGTTCAAGCACTGATAATTTACACAGTTTTCAGTAAAATAACAATAGCTCTACACGTTGTTGCTTAAACATTGCACTGCCTTGTTGCTAAAACAATTCGTACGATCGGATTTGCCAGATTTAAGCAGCCAGTTTGATTCTGGCGGATTTCGGCATACCTAAAGCTGTCAATTTATTAAGAACAACACAAGCAATTTTAGTTTCAACTTTTTGTGAAGCAAATTTGCGGCTGTAAAGCTTGTCGCCAATTATAGTTTTATAGCGAAACATAGCGGTCTCGGCTAATGCACGTAAATTATAATCGGAATAATCTTGCCATCGATACTTGCCATACTGCTCAGCAAATAAAATGTTGTGATCTCGCTTGGTTGGGTTTTGATTATAGTCAACGCTAAATAGCGAAGCTTGCATTCTTGATGGAATTGCGATTACTACATTGTTACCGGCATGGGTTACGATAGAATCATAAACAGCGTTTGTGTCATACGCAGTATCTCCTGCGAAATGAGTAATATTTTGTTTAACATCTCTAAGCATTGGAGCAAGTTGAGAGTCATCAGTAACATCTGAATTCGTTAATTCCTGCGCAATAATCGCGTGAGAGCCGCTATCAACAGTTAAGTGTAAGTTATGCCAGCCTCGACACTTTTTCAAACCATGTTTTTCTTCGTGCCAAATACCTGCACCAAATATTTTAAGACCAGTACTATCGACTACGATATTAATGTTTTCGCAATCAACAATATTTGCAAGCTCAGGAATTTCAAGTTTGGCTGCGCGCCTACAAATACAGGTATAATCAGGCACATCAATATTAATTTTCATTAATTGCATTATGGATTCTAGAAAGCCTTCGGTTGCTCTATCTGGTAAGTGAAATGCTGCTTTAACGCTAAGGGCTGCTTGAATTGCAATGTCAGAATATTTAAATTGAGCGCCTTGTAATTTTTGCTTGCGTTTTTTTGATACCATGATTTAATTATCTCTGGTGATAGCCAAAGCGTAATTGATCCGCGTTCTTTTAGAGCTTTATTATATTGTGACCAGTTTGAAATTTTGTAACGATGTTTTTTGAATTTGTGGCGATGGTCATTGCGAAGTTTGTAAGGCATTAATGTAATTGCAAGCAAGATATAAAATATGGAAGACATTCTAAGTCATTAAACTAGTCCGTGCAAGTGCAATGTTTATGCAACAACGCCATCCCGACAAATCATTATTTAGTTACGAAACATTTAACATTAATGCTTTGCATTTGATCATTAAACTTTACCATTTGACTGGCAACATAAGAATTATAGCAATTATCAAGCTCGATACTATCTAAGTTAGCGTTTTGGCCTTGCTCACTATATGTACATACAGTTTCCCAAACACCATTAACGTTAAGGGCTATAAGAGTATACAATAGAGAAGTTTGGCTACCATTTTCAGCAACGCTTTGATCATTATTTGTATTTGCAATATCAGCTTGAATTTTAATTCCTTTACATGAACCATATGTGCTCGGATTTACGAAAATTGTCACTAAATAATGATCATTTAAGTAGCTGCTACTCCTAAGTGGCACTTGAGTTTGATCATTTAATGGCGCATTCAATAACTCCTTAATGTTTGGTAGAAAGCCGTGTTTTTCATAAAAAGCAATTGACCTGTCTTTAAGTCCATTGACACCTTCAACACCCGATTTATAGACAGTCATCTTGTCTAAACTTGCAGTGTTAGTAGCCGCCTGAACATTTACAACTCCGATGCTTGCCATTATAAACACCCATGTAACAACCGAACAATATTTGCTTAAGTTAATCATGCTTATTCCCTTAATAATACTTCTATAATGTAATGTATAGCATATTTTAGGCATGGCTCAAAACAGGCTAACACTTTTACAATCTAGTTATTACACTGACCGTTCATATTTTTGGCTCTGTCGCAAATTTTAAAAACGGTTGATTTTTTCAGTGGCGTGTTTGCGCCAGACGCAACTAGGCCGCCAACGCATAAAATTGCTCAATAACTGATTGATTTTTAGAATTGATGTGTTGCCCTTTCCTAAGCATGTGATGAAGCTCAATTCCATCTAATGTTGCTCTTGCCGAATGCATGGCTTTGAAACCAAGCGTTGGTCTTGTAATTTTCTTTATAAACCTATGATCCTGCTCAATCATATTATTTAAATATTTGTTTTGACGAATCTTGATTTTGCCTAATTTTCGCATGTTTTTATTAACTTCATTAAGAGCTGCTGTGTTTGAGCCACTCTTGTCAATGTTAACAACTGATGGCTTGCCGCTAGAAAGGATAGCTTTTCTAAAAAATGCTAACGCTGCTTTCTTGTCACGATTTTTAGCAAAATAACAATCAATAGTGTCGCCATCTTTATCAACAGCACGGTATTGATACATCCATTTGCCTTTAACTTTTATATAGGTTTCATCCATACGCCAACTACTTTTCACAGGTTTTTTCTTGGTTTTAAAAGCAGCTGCTAGCTCTGATGAATATTCAATAACCCAGCAGTTAATAGTTGCATGATCAATTACAAGACCTCGATCTTGTAATATTTCTTCAATATCACGATAGCTCAAGGCATAAGCAACATACCAACGTATTGCCATTAATATAATTGGTTTCATAAAATGCTTGCCTTTAAAACTGATCATGGGCTATCCTAATACTTAAATTTGGACCAATATTGTAGCACATCGCGTGTATTTGCGACACAACCCATCAATAGCATGTGTATTAACTCCGGCTTGACTACGTTTCTCATTGTCTTGCATAAAACGTTTACTATGTTCGGCGGAGTCTAATAACTCGTAATAACCATTCGCTAACTCTATGCCCTGCATATAAACTTCAAAGCGAGCGGCTACAGGATATTTTCCAGCGATTACTTTGGCTAATGCTGCCTGCGGCGCAGGAAAGTCATAAATGATCCATGGCAGCGGCCCTACCAATTGCGGCTCAATCACATGCGACATTAGTAACTGTAGCCAATCAGTAATGTTAAACCCAGCTATAACTTGCGCTGACAAGTTTATATTATGTTTATGCGCGCACTGTTGTAACTGTTCTATATTAGCTGTATGCGGATTTAAGGCTAAAAATTCATTAAATATTTCTGCATAGCTACGTTTTATTGACGTATTTGTGTATACATCATAGCACGTACCTGTAGCGCTAGTAATTTAGCCGTTGGTTGCCAATTATGCTGGTTAAGTATTGCATTCATATTTTTTCTAACTCCAATATTGTACGCCACTGCTGCTGAGTAACTGGCGTAATTGACAGGCGATTGCCCGGTCTCAGTATAACCATTTCGCCTAAGTTATTACTAGCACGCAACTGGCTGATAGTTATAATCTTGTTAAATTTTTTAATTAATCTTACATCGCGCATAAACCAACGTGGATTGTCTACGGTAGCTTTAGGATCATAATATTTAGATTCTGGGTCAAACGCAGTATGATCTGGGTATTTTTCACTCACGATTTCAACTATCCCAGCTATCCCGGGAATCTTACAACTAGAATGATAAAAAAACGCTTGATCACCAACCTGCATCGCATCACGCATATAATTTCGCGCTTGATAATTTCTTACCCCGTCCCAGCAATGTGTGGCTTTGCTGCACTTCTGTAAGGCATCAATACTAAAAGTTTCTGGCTCTGATTTTAATAACCAGTAATTCAACTACGTGTAACCTGTTCAATCACGCGCGAAATTGCATCTAAGCCGCGTTGTAGTTCTGTCATTGCTACCCCGAAGCTAATACGCACATATTGATTAAAACGGCTGTAGGATCGACGCTTTTCTGGGTTTATATCAAAAAACGACCCTGGAACTGTAATCACTTTCTGTTTTAAGCCCGCCTCAAAAAACTTGAAGCCATCATTTAGTGGGGCTGGTAAATTTGCAATTTTAGCCCAAATATAAAACGTACCCTGCGTTTCAGCTTCGATTTCTATACCCATAGCACGTAAGAGTTTAGTCGCATAATCGCGTTTCTCACGAAAACAATCTTGCAAGGCTTTGGCATCCTGTACAATAACCGCCGGATCAAGTAGCGACAACACGCGGTTTTGAATCGGGTGGCTGGCACCACCATCTAGAAACGATCCAGCGCTGCTTATAGTTTGGATTACCTCTTTCGGTGCCAAGGTCCAACTGACGCGCAATCCAGGGTAACGCCAATTCTTGGTGATACCATCGATTATTACTACTGGATCAGTTTCAATATCTTCAATATATTCAGCTGCTGAAACAAATTTTGGGAGTTTTGAATTATTATCAGCGTAAATATAATGTGAATAAAATTCATCCATGATCATAGTACATTGATACTCTCTGGCCATTGTAAGCATGCGTTGTAGATGCTCGTCTTGTATAATTTGCCCGGTAGGATTACATGGGTTACTCATTAACAGCGCTTTTAGCCCTCTGCCGATGATTTCATCTTTCATATGTTCAGCTGAAATTTGATATTTTAACGCAGGATTAGATAATATTGGGATAGCAACAAATGAATGAAACACGCTAAGTAATTCTTCGTAAGCAGTATAATCTGGGATTAAATGCCCTAAATTTATATTGCCCAAGGAGGCAGCAACTCGCGTTAGAGCCACGCGCCCACCACCAGCGATACTGACATTTTCCCAACTATACTGAGATTTTTTATTTTTACGGTATAAATAATTATACAAGTCAGCTACTTTTTGTCTTAATTCTCTTTGCCCGGCGACATGACTATATTCACACAGCTCTGGCTCAATGTTGATCACTGACAGTCGTTCTGAAGAACCGTTAATCTGCCCAGTTTCTGGAGCGCCCTGGCCTAAATTAGCCCAAGCGCTGTCATTTGGCGTATAGCCCATAGCAATGGCTTGATGAATTACATATATTACGCCAGTCTTCGGCACCATTTTGAAGCCGGGGATAGTTATTTCTGCCATGTAAAATTCCTAGTTATTTATTTTAGCACTATTTATTTTAACATTCTAACCGACAAGCATCGGCATCCGCGAATATTTCTATCTGAATTGTAGCATGAATAATATTATACTTGTCACGAAAAAAATTGGACAATTCATGTACCAACGCGGGCTTAAAGTTCTGTGCTTTTACTACTACGTGTACTGACAGTGCAGTTTCAGTGGTGCTCAAAGGCCATACATGCAAATCATGATACGAAATCACCGCCGCAAACCTAGATAAATCTAGTTTTATTTCGTGTAGATTAATACTAGATGGCACCGCTTGAAAAATCAGATTAATCGATTCTTTGAATAATCCCCAAGAACTATACAATATAGCACCGGCAATAACCAAGCCCATCGCTGGGTCAAGCCACATCAAACCATATTGCATTATACAAAGACCAGCAATTACTACCCCAAATGAAACTGCCGCATCAAGCGTCATATTCAGATAAATACCTAGTATATTTATATCTTTATGTCGATCACGCATAAACAATAACGCTGTCAAGCCATTGATAACTACGCCCACTGTCGCTACTATTATCATGGTATGCGAAACAACTGGTTGTTCATTATAAAATTTACTTATAGAGGCCAATATTAAGTTACCTACCGCGACAAAAATAATAATCGCATTAATAAAAGCTGCAAAAATAGTGGCATTTTTGTAGCCATAGGTAAACTTATGCGGTGCTTCGCGTTCCGCCATAAAATAGCTCAACCAAATTAAACACAAACCAAATACGTCTGCTGCATTATGGACTGCGTCGGCTATTAACGATACCGAATTTGCTCTAAAACCGTAAAATAGCTCAACAAATACAAAAGCTGTATTTAGGGCGATACCCAGCATAAAACGATGACTAAATAAATATGAATGACCTGACAACATTGGCATTTCTCATTAAGCTGTTTTAAAATTATAAGCTAAATTTAAACTAGTAACCAACTAGTTTAAATCATTACATGGAACCATTAATGACTACGCCCCAAAAACTAAACTTAGCAAGTCTGCTACGCGCACTAAAACCACGACAACCAGAGGCGCATAAAGGCAATTTTGGTCATGTACTGGTCATTGGCGGTGATTATGGTTACCCTGGCGCGCCGATACTTGCGGCATTAGGCGCCTTACGTGTTGGTGCAGGATTAGTTACCGTTGCTTCACATCGCGACCATATACTTGGCTTAAACGCTTACCACCCAGAAATTATGGCTACGGCCATAGATAATCCAAAGTCACTAGTAAACCTATTGGCAAAAGCTAGTGTAATAGTCCTAGGCCCGGGCTTAGGCCGTTCTACTTGGTCTGAGGAGGTGTATAACATAGCTATTAATACTACGATACCATTCATACTTGATGCCGATGGCTTATTTTTTTTAGCGCAGAAACCTGTTAAGCGTAATAATTGGGTACTAACCCCACATCCTGGAGAAGCCGGATTACTATTACAGCAGGCACAAGCTGTACCAGAAACACAGCGCTTAGTTGCTATCCAGCAATTAATTAACGAAACTAACGGCACAATAGTACTAAAAGGTCACGGTACATTGGTAGGAAGTTTGCATAGTGAAATTAATATCTGTACCGCAGGCAATCCAGCTATGGCTAGCGGCGGGATGGGCGACTTGCTCAGCGGTATTATCGCTGGCTTAATTGCCCAAGGTTTAGCCTTAGACACTGCGGCAAAACTTGGTGTATGCCTACATGCAGTGGCTGGTGATAATGCGTGTAAACAAGGCCAACATAATGTTATTGCTACGGATCTATTGCCTGAGCTCAGAAAACTAATTTAAAAAAATATCTTAAATTCATTTAAAAAACTATAGATTAAATTTTTCCATGTGATTAAGATGAGGTTATCAATTCTTTTTTATAAGGAGACTGAACATGGGTGATCAAGGTAAAGGCGATAAAAAAGGTAAAGGCGGCAGCAAAGGTAAGAAATAAACCAGCTGCTCGTTTCGTGGCCGGCCATATTTAATTTACTTATAAAAAGCAGACATATCAGGTAGGCTATTGTTTATTGTTGCCCACTCTCTACAAATATAATAGTGTGGCCGCCGTTCTTTTAATTCTCTTGGTATAGAATTTGTAACAGCTCAGGGTGGTGCCCAATTTTTGCACGGCCGTAACAGCCTCTTTGATTATGTGCATTAAAAATTTGCAAAATGAAGTGGAGTTGGCGTAGAGTTGGGATGGTGTAGTGATAAATGGTTGC
>Ga0209174_10001725_pt1 | contig 15155 bp, 12 predicted proteins | sample JI91814BDNA_FD_187505 | JGI IMG/M metagenome (GOLD analysis project Ga0209174, IMG submission 187505) | Wastewater effluent complex algal communities from Wisconsin, to seasonally profile nutrient transformation and Carbon sequestration -... | ecosystem: Engineered > WWTP > Effluent > Algae...
GGAGGCAAAACAGAGTTATGCAATTATCTAGATCCTTCCCGATTTGAAATTGTCTCCTTTGATTCTAGACAGGTTTACAAAGTTCTCTCTGTGGGCACGGCTAAGCCAGAAAAGGCTGTCCTTGAACATATTACACATCATTTAGTCGATTTCCTTGAACCCAGCGAAACCATCAATGCAGCCTCTTTTACAGCCCTTGCAGAGCAAGCAGTAGAGGAGATTTATTCGCGTGGAAAGATTCCAATTCTTACCTGCGGCACTGGATTCTATCTGAAAGCATTTCTATATGGAATGTATCCGGTTCCGCAAGTAAATCCTGAAACAAGAACTCGGCTTGAGGCGCTTCCACGAGAAGAAAGATGGAGACTTCTGCAAGAAGTAGACCCTGAGACTTCTTTGGTCATCAATATAAATGATGACTATCGAGTAGTTCGTGCCTTAGAGGTTTTTCAGTCGGGAGGAGTAAAGTGGTCAGAATTAAAAGAAAATAAGAATGACGGTTATCTGACCAAAGGAAAACTGGAAGTTACAGGTATTTTCATTCAAAGAGAGCGAAGTGAGTTATATGATCGAATCAATCGCCGCTGTAAAATGATGATCGATTCAGGGATTCTAGAAGAAACTAAGGAAGTTTTGGAAGATTTTGGGGAAAATGCACCGGCTTTTAATTCTCTAGGTTATAATTTTGCACTTGATTATATCAAGGGGAGAATAAGCATGGAATCTTTTTTAGAGGAGTTTTCCCGATCGCATCGAAATTATGCGAAAAAGCAAGTCACTTGGTTTAAGAAAGAAGAAATATTGCAATCAACTGATTGGAAAACTGCATTAGAGCAAATAAAAAATATATAAGATGGTAAAAGGGATGTCTACAAAAAATAATATTCAAGATTACATTCTGAATACAGCTAGAAAAGATAAGATAGATTTAACCATTTATCTTTTAAATGGTGTTCCTTTAAAAGGAAAGGTATACAGTTTTGATAATTTCACAATCATTATCGAAAACGAAGGAAAGCAGCAATTAATCTATAAACATGCGGTTTCTACCATTATTCCTTTAAAACCGATTAAGTTTGCTCCAGAAGAAATGAAAGAATCCTAATTTGACTGGAGTCAGCATGACGGTTAAAGACAAACCAGTAGTATTAATCATGGCAGGCGGTAAGGGAGAGCGTTTCTGGCCTCGCTCTAGAGCCTCAACCCCTAAGCAATTGCAGAAGGTTTATTCAAATAAAACACTTCTAAAAGAAACGATTGATAGAGCACTTACGCTAACTAGTATAGATCGAATTTTTATTGGCACAAATGCGGCTCTAAAGAAATCTATTTTACAGCTTGAAAAAGGTTTTCCAGAAAAGAATTTCATTTTAGAGCCGGAAGGAAAGAATACCGCCCCGATTGTTGCCTTAGCATCCCTCTATTTTAAACAAAAATTTGGGAACCCCACGCAAATCGTTTTATCTGCGGATGCATTTATCAATCCTGTTAACGAATTTACTAAAACAATGAAACTTGCGATCCAAGAAGCAGAAGAAAATTTAGTTTTACTTGGAATTAAGCCTGTTAGACCCGAAACTGGTTATGGTTATATTGCAACTGGAAAGCCTACCAAGTATGGAATGGAAGTAAAAGGTTTTTTTGAAAAGCCTGACTTTAAAGTAGCCGTTAAGTATTTAAAGAAAAAGAATTTTTATTGGAATCCTGGAATTTTTATTTGGAAGACCGATTTTATTTTGAGTGAGTTTGCAAAACATGCTCCCTATATTTTAACACCGCTCAAAAATAAATTTCCATTTGCAAATTTCGGTGAATTAAGTGCTGCCTTTAAGCTTTTGCCCTCTGAGGCAATTGACACTGCGATTATGGAGAAGAGTTCTCTAATCCGTATGGTTAAGGCAAGCTTTGATTGGGATGATGTAGGATCTTGGCTTTCTCTAGAGAGAGTTCTCAAAGGGGATGCCAATGGCAATCATCATACAGGAAAAGGCTCGTTTCATTTTCATGCAAAGGGAAATATATCTTCCACCCAAAAGGAATTAGTAACCTTTTTGGGAGTAGAGGATTTAATCGTTGTAGAAGAAGATGATGTATTATTTATTTCCTCTAAATCAGGAATTAAAGATATAAAGCTTTTATTATCTGAGTTAAAGAAAAATAGAAGTTTACAAAAGTATTTGGAATAGTTTTTTAACATTATTAAGGAGTTATGAATGCCGTCTGGTAAAAAAAGAAAAAGAAAAAAAATCGCTACTCACAAGAGAAAGAAAAAGCGTAGAGCCAACAGACATAAGAAAAAAGGCAAATAGAATTTTGCATTAATCTAAGTCGGGACTGTGTATTGTGTAAAAGTCACTTCGATACAATTTTCGCAGATGCATTGTGAGTGAAAAATTTAATTTTTATTAGATTTTTTATCGAACGCATTGGCGAAAATCACTCAGTGACCGCACAGTCTCACAGTCCCATAAAAATTTTACTTTTTATATGACATCGAAGAATGTATCTTTAGCTATTTTTTTTAATGTCCGATAAGTAACGTATGCTATACGAATCGGATTATGAAGGATTTAGAGCCTGGTGGAATCGAAGTAAAAGTCCTGCGAGAGGTTATTTTAAATCTTATAGGGCTGTGTCTCCCATTGGGGACGTTTTTGTTGTAGATTATAATTTTCATGAAAATTTAGTTCGTTTAAGTTTAGAGCCCGCCTCCGAAAAAGGTAGAACCTATACCACAACTATTAAGAAAGGAACGATTATAAGAGAACGAGATGTATTCAATGCAACGAATGCATCTTTAAAGCGAAAATTCATTCCATTTAGGGACGTGTTTTCCTGTATCCCCGATGACGATGTGCTTACTTCGATCGGAGGTGTATATGATATATCTAAAGTTTCCCTTGGAAAAAGAGCACAGGATGCACCGTCTCAGGTAACAGTAGAATCTGAGTTTCTAGTAGGTAATACAGGCAAAACAAATTTTAGTAGGATTGCCGATCGAGTTAAAGCCTCCTATGCAGAGTTAAAGCTTCGATTTCTCGATGATCTTTATGATTCTATCCTAGGTGGATCAGTTTGTCTTGCAATTTATTTGCATTTTTTTGATTATGTTGTTTTAGGATTCTCATTAGCATTTATGGGAATTTTATTTGGTGGATTCGATTGGATTTTAAGAAATAGGACTCCTTTTTATTTAAAAGTGATGAGTTTTCTGTCCTTTGGTGGATACTATTTCTATACCGGCTTTACTAGATTTTAAGGGGGATTGATGGCTAAAGATGATAATCATTTAAGTGAGCAGTATATAACTTTTACGATTGGAGAAGAGGATTATGCTATATCTATTATCAATGTAGAAGAAATTGTAAAAGTCACAAATCTGATTAAAGTTCCCAAGTCACAGACCTACTTTGTGGGGCTAATGGATATTCGCGGTAAAGTAGTGAATATGATTGATCTCAGCAAAAAGATCATGAACAAGAAAGTAGGTGAGTCTGCGATGAATCGAGCTATTATCGTCAAGATAGATGGTAAGTCGTTAGGCGTCATAGTCGACAAAGTTTCCCATGTAGTTCACTTTGCTCCAACACAAATTGATCCTCCTCCTCCCTCTGTAAGAGGAATGTCTTCTCGTTATATTATTGGAGTGGCTAAGAAAGAAAACCGCTTCATCATCATCATGGACATAGAAAAAATTCTATCCTCCGAAGAATTGGCAGAAGTTACGAAATAAGCTCTCTCGTATTACTTAACCTCACCCCGAATTTTTATTTCCTGAAAAATTTTCTACGTCTAAGCCCCTTCCTTAAAGGAGAGGGGCGAGCTGGAAGCTGGGGTGAGGTTTTACTACAAAGTTTATCAAAATTTCAAATTAACCGATAATAAAGCCATGCGTATTCTATTGATTTTATTCATTGTAATTCATTTTTCTTTTTTCTTATTGGCTCATGATTTTAGAGACGATGCAAAGAAAATTTACAAGACGCCTATTGAAGTCATCACGGTCGAGAAACAAAATGAGTTAGAAAAATTCATTCAGGATAATCCCGATAAGCTTTCGAGTCAGATTGAAAAAAGGAAAGCCTTGCTGAATGAATATTATGCGCAGTTCGTAGAAGAAAAGCGAATTTTAGATACACGCGAAAAAGCGGGAAGATACAAAGATAGAAAAGACAATGTAACAGACGAATATAAAAATAATTCTGGAATGATTCCGGTGAATGCGGATGTAAATTCCATTCGTCTTTTCATTTCAGGCACAAGATTTAAAAACACTGAGTCTCATCTAGCTAGAGATTCTGATTTATTATTTAACATGCATCTCCGTATCGCAAAGCTTTATGAAAAAACAGGCGAGAAGCATAAGGCTGTAGAATTTTATCTATCCGGTCTTAGATATAGAGATTTTTCAAATACAGAGGAAAGATTTTACAATCCTAGTCTTTTAGAAGAACTCGGACAAGAAGAAATAAACAATCGACTAGCTCATAAAAAAATTAAAACAGATTTAGATGAGTTAAAACAAAACCTCAAAAAAGCAGAGGATAATTCTGTTTTAATCAAATCCCGTTACGCCAAATCTGAATTATCTGAAGCAGATGCAAATTCAGCGCTTGCAGAAAATAAAGAAAGAGTCACAAACCTGCTTGAAAATGTAAAAGCGAAAGAAGCGGAATATTCTGAATCTCTAGTAAATAATTTTGGCAATTATGTTTCCAAGAAAACAAAAGAAGATTCCAATACGGTTCTCGATTTTGCAAAGCTAATTAAACAAATAGAAAATGATAACAAGGAAAGAGCGAAAGTAGAAAATAAATCCGATAGTTATGGTCGAGGCATCTTTGTTGCAGCAGACACAAATCGAAACCAGGACTTCACCGGTTATTCACAACTATTAGAATATGCAATTAAGATAAATGCAAATAATGTAGATGCAATTTTACTTTTAGCTGATGAATACAAATCTTCTGGGAAAAAAAGAAATGCAGTCGATTTATATTTAAAATATATTCGCTTTGCGTCTCTTGCAGAGAATAATAACAAGTATCCTGTCTATGATGTTTATAAAAATATTGCTGCCTTGTATACAGATTTAAAGCAATATGTGGTAGCTTCTAGCTATTACGAAAAGATGATCGAAATTCTGACTGCGGAAAAGAAGGATGATCCCTATCTATTTTACCAATTAGGAGATTTTTATTCTCATCGTCTTGGAAATAATGAAAAAAGCTCTGAATTCTTTACGAAGTGGTTAGTCTGGTTAGATCAAAAAAGAAAAGAAGAAAAAGAAAAGCGCGAGATTGATAAGGAATTTGGAATTTCATTGGAAGAAACGGTAAGACGATTGTCTTTTGAGTTTACTGCCTCTTATGCGATATCGGTTTATAATAAACAAATGCAATACCCTGATGCAGAGATGCTTTATCTAGAAAGAGCTTATAATTCTTACAAAGAAATTTACAATCTCATGAAGGAGCAGGATGCATCTGTTGCAAATTCTAAACGTGACGTTGATTTACTTAAAAGAGATCTACTTGGAAAATCTACATCCGAATCTCTTTCTAGCTACAAAGCAGAGCAGGAGAAATTAGAAGAATCTGTCTATCGATTGAAGTCAATTAAAACTGTATACGATTCTATTCGTAAAACAAACTTGCTCTTTCGCCTAACGGCAGTTGAAGAGGACAATAGAAATTTCAGACGGGTTAAGAATCTATACGAAGAAATTGTAAATATTGGAAATGAAAACGAAATTGCCAATGCACTTCGCAATCTAGAACGAGTCAAGAAAATCGAAGCGGATGGCATTTCAAGAAGACGAATCGTGCATTAAAGCATTATTTTTCATTTGACGAATAATTCGTAATTCCATTATGATTCTACTATGGCAATAACAAAAGACGATTTCAAAAAAGCAATGGGGCATTGGGCTTCGGGGGTAACAATCGTTACCTATTCAGAGAATGGAATTTACAGCGGACTTACTGCATCTAGTTTTACATCTCTTTCTGTAGATCCATTCCTTGTTTTGTTCTCGGTTCTCAAAACAACTGCGAGCCATGATAAGATTCTTCAGATAAAAGAATTCGCAATAAATATCCTTTCCTCAGAACAAGAGTCTCTTTCTAATCAATTTGCAAAACCTGATACTGATAGAAATGCAATTGTGCATGAAAATGGATTTACACAACAGGTAACAAAATCACCGCTTCTAAAAAATTCTCTGTGTCATCTAGATTGCACACTAGACAAAGTTTACGAAGGTGGAGATCATTCAATACTCGTGGGTAAAGTGCATTATGTGCATACAGATGAATCCAAGCGTCCACTTCTTTACTTTTATAGAAAGTATTATAGTATTTGAAGAATATGTTATTAAGAATGACTTATCAACTGTCATTCCCGAAATTCTACCCGCTTGCGCCGCCACCGCCAAGCGATATCGGGAATCTCTACTTCTTGAGACCCCCGATAGAAAACGAAACTCAATGTTTCTTCCTTGGGTCGAAACATAATGGGGATGGCATGCAACTGTAAATGATAAATCTTATCCTCACTCTCCTTGGACTTTTTTTAATTATCAACTCCAAGGAAATTTTATTCTTTATCCTTGGAGTATTTCTAGTTGTACTTGCAGTGCGAAGAACGCTTGATGAGTTCAGTGGAGAGACTGTAACGGATAATCGTGAGTATCTGAGTGCCCTTGTTTATAAAATTCGAAATGAAATAGGTGGATATTCTATTCTTGAGCAATATGCAGCTATTCTTGTCTCTGCGTGTATTCATATTGCAAAATCAGACGGACGTATTTCTGAAAAAGAGATTCTTGTTATACGTCAGGCGATACAGAGAGAGTTTCAGGGTAATGTAGATGAAAATTTAATTGCACGCGTTGTAGGTTATACGAAACAACATATTCAAAATTTTTCAAAAGAAGAAATATTTCAATCTCTTGTAGAAGTAGTAAATTTATATTTCCAGCATCTAAATGGAGCAGGGTGGGAAGCGCGAATTGAATTAACGAGTATGCTATTTCTTATGATATATGAAGTAGCACTCGCCGATGGGGGAGTCACACAAGCAGAGGAAGATTTATTCAATCGACTATGCTTTCAATTTTCTCTCCCCGGCGCGTATGTGCAAAATATAAAACGCACAGCACAATATAATGTAAACGCTCGGGCAAACCAAAGTTCAAGTGGACATACTGGACATGCGTATACTCACGAATATGCGGATAGTTCCAAACTAAAAAACTCACTCGCCTTATTTAACTTAAAAGAAACATATACTTTAGAAGAATTGGAAAAAGCATGGAAGCAAATGGCTATTATGTATCACCCCGATAAATTTCATAATGCCAAACCAGAAATCTATGAACTCATGAATAAAAAATTCATTGAAGCCAAGGATGCATACGAGTTTTTGAAAAAAAGAAAAGGTTAGTTCTTTAAATAAAGCGTTAAGAATAAGAGTGATTTTTTAGTGGCTAATTATCATTTAACCACTTAGCCAATGTGATTTCGATTGTATCTGCTACTGCCGGCTTACTTATATAATCGTCCATACCACATTGCAAACATTTATTTATTTCCTCATCGCGTGCTCCTGCGGTTAATGCAATAATTGGGATTCTACTATTAGTTTCAAGCTTTCTAATTGCAATGGTTGCATCGTGACCACTCATTTCAGGCATTTGAACATCCATAAAGATTATGTTTGGCTTTTCAGTTTGAAATTGTTCAATAGCCGATTCAGCGTTCGTTGCCTCAAAAATAATTCCCTTTGGTAATACTTTATTCAATATGCTCTTTGTTAAAAATAGATTGATTTCATCATCATCTACGATTAAAACTTTTAATCCTTCGGCAAATGTTGATTTGCTGTCTTTAGGTTTTAATAAATCAATGAAATGCTTCTCTTCCTCTCTTATTGCATATTTCTCCAATTTTACATTGATTGTAAAATAGAAAATGCTTCCTATACCATATTCACTTTTGATTTCTAGTTCAGAAGACATGAGTGCTAATAATTTATTCGCGATTGGCAGACCTAAACCTGTTCCGCCGTATTTGCGGTTTATGGAAGAATCTGCTTGAGAAAAAGCCTCGAAGATTTTTGATTGATTCTCTTTCGAGATTCCTATACCAGTATCTCTTACAGAAAAAAAGATTTGGGCTTCCTGCCTCGACTCATTTTCACTGATTAATTTCACTTCAATTTCTATCTCACCTTTTTCTGTAAATTTAATTGCATTTCCAATCAGGTTAATTAATATTTGCCTCAATCGAATTGGATCTGAAAATATATACTGAGGTAAATTAGGATATACCTTCATGATGAGTTTCAGTTTTTTCGCATCGAGTTCATTTTTAATAAGCTCAGATGCTTCTTTTAATAGCGCATACAGATCAACTTTCTCAATGCTTAGTTCTATTTTGTCTGATTCAAGTTTTGAAAAATCGAGTATGCAATTCAATAATTCCAATAATGAATTTGCTGATCTATAAACAATGTCTAAATACAAACTCTGAGTTTCTTCCAATTTTGATTTCATTAAAAGATCGGTAAAGCCAATAACACCATTCAAAGGCGTTCGAATTTCGTGACTCAAGTTCATTAAAAATTCCGACTTAGCATTGTTCGCCGTTTCCGCTTCTTTTTTGCTTTTCAATATATTTTTATGCAATTCAAATACTTCATTATTGAGGATAACCAATTTGTTGTTTACTGAAATTAATTCTTTTATATCGATTTCACCGATTATCAAGAGTTCTTTGTCTTTTCTGAATACTTTTCCTTGAATCGATATATTATCAGTATGACTCATATTCCCAATTGTTAAAATTCCTTCAAAAATGAGCGGCTTATTTCCGTTCAACTTTAATAAAGCATCAAATGTTGGATTTAATATACTCTCTTTGGGGGTGTCCGTTAATAGAACTTTGAATGCTGGATTCGCAAATATTAATTCTCCTCCAAAATTAAAAATAGCTAAGCATAATGCATTGCTTTTTTCTAAAGCTAATTCAATTTCTGAATTCCATTTTTGCAAAAAGTTGAATGGTAGAGCAGAGTCCATGCTTTTAGGTATTCATTTTATTTTGAATAAAAGACTGTAAGGTATATAGGTCTGGAATATAGGTTACATTTTTATATGCATCGAGAAAATCATTATTTCTCTTCGAAAACGCTTGCCCTCCAAGAATAATGGGCAAATCAGGATAAGCCGCAGTTATGAAAGCTAAGGATTTTTTGAATGTAGGCAGATTCATGCGAAGGCTGAGAGATAGAGCTAAGATATTTGGTTCTTTAGTTTTTATGAATTCTATAAGATCGTTTACTGAAATATCTCCGGTGTAAAAAAAAGTCTCCCATCCATAACTTTCAAATACATCGGCGACCATTTTTATTTCCACATGGTGAATTTCATTCTCTGTATTGCCAATGACTATTTTTTTCCCGATCGTATTTGGTGTTGGAACAGTTTGGTAAATATGATTCAATAGAGAGTTTGCAATCGATGTAGCAAGATGTTCAGATGAAACGGATATTTTGTTATGCTCCCAAAGGTCTCCTATTTTGTAGAGAGCTTTCTTTATAATCTCTTCGTAGACTCTCACGAAATCTGGCATATCTTTCAAATATTCTTCTATGTAATCGAAGCTCTTTTGGCGATCGCCTGCAAGCAAAAACTCAATAAATGTTTCTACTTCGAAGGATGAAATCTCAGATGATTTATCTTTCATAAAAAACTACCCCCTATAAAAATAAAAATTATCCAATCAGACGTCTGACCTTATTAGGTCCTTTGCTGATTGAATTATACTTCGCACAGATTCAATCCAGATTTTTGGAAATCTATTTTCATCTGTTGCCCAGGTTTCTATGCTCGAAAGCGCCTTATCAATTCCATTTCGCTCGTCTGCAATGGCTGACACGAGTAAGACACCGATATTTTTAAGACGATGACTCCATTCCTCTCCGATTTGATTTTCAAATTCTGAGATTAGTCTTTTTCGGTCATCCTCTTTGAATATTCGATTAAACATAATGTAAATTGAATTACTTGCCTTACTTAATTTATCATACTCATGTTTCTTTTCTGGATGAACTTTTTCTAATTCATAAACTAAGTTCTTGAGATGAACTGCTAGTAGCCACTGAGGCATTCCCCTTGACGCTAAAACTCTGCCAAGCCAATGGACTTGTTCTATTACAACTTCTTCTTCTAGGTCGCATAACGTTACAAGCCAGACACTATCACTGCGAGTGTATTGCTTTCCGCGAAGACCATATCTCCAAGCGTAGTATGGAAATTCTTCCCATGTAGTAATTCCTGCTCGGAAGGCAGCTTCTATTTCTAATTTGTCTTCCGGTATATTGTGCTTACCCGCTTCAGGATTAATTGTTGAGACATTATAGAAGGGTATTGTATTGTGAATCGGAAATAGGTATATGAAGATACTTTCCATTTTTTTAAAAAAGAAGGCGGCCGTCTCGATAATAGAATCAAATTCACTAGCGGATAATGGCAACGTATTGATTCTAGTTTCAAATGCTTCCCAATTTTCTCGCTTTTTATCTTTGTAGTGATCTAAATAGATTACTCCATCATTGTTATGGAAATTAAAATTAGCCTGAACCAATTGCTTTCTAAACTCTCCTTCTAAAGTAGAGCTTTCTAATACATACATGATTCCTAGCAGGGACAAAGGGTTGTCGATTCGGGATAGACGGATTAATTTGATTGTATCAAGCATTGCATCGATAGCGAGGGGTATGTCTTCTACTTGATTCGAGTTAAGTGATTCCAGATCAGCAAGTAGACCCGGCAATTTAAGCATATTATTTTTCCATACGGAATTTAATACTGAATGATTTGCTATAAGAATTTCTTTTTCTAAAACTCCGCTTACTCCAGCCATTGCCTGCAAGTAATTTACATAGCTTTCAAGCGGTAAATTCTTATTAGCCAAAGCTTCAAAAAAAGGAGATTTATTTAGTCTATCTTGAATAGAGAGAGTCACTGCTTTTAATTCTTCTGATAATTTTTTATTCGTTGAAAATGGCATATTCATTTTTTTTCGTATTGAAGAATATATTAGATATTCTTCAGTTATAATTTATTCAATCTCTTTTAAGTCCAATGAAAAATCAGGTAAAACATTTTCGCCAGAGAGAATATGATCCAATCCAATTAATGTTTCGAGTGGCTTGCCATTTCGATAGATATAAATTTTTTTGTCATCGAGATCAATAAGCCATCCAAGCAAACAGCCGTTATCCAACCATTCTTCCATTTTTTTTTGAGAAGTTTGAATAGAGTCAGAATCAGAAAGTAGCTCTAATACAAATTCAGGGCAAAGTGGGGGAAACTTCTTCTTATCCTCAATGGAAAGGGAATTCCATTTTTGATTGGAAACAAATCCTACATCTGGAGAGCGGATACCTCCCTTGGGAAGTTTGAATGCAGTGGAAGAATCAAATATAATTCCTAGTTTTTTCTTTTTATTCCAATTCCATATAAATGATAAAAAATCTGAATTTCTTCTGCCAGTCTCTCCGCCGGTTGGTGCCATGATGATGATTTCTCCTTTGCTGCTTCTTTCAATTCTTGACTCTGGATTTTTTTTGCATAGGTCTAGGTATTTTTGGTCATCAATTTTGCCGATGGAGTCTGGAATGTCTAACACGAGTGCAATCATAGTTTTACCTTTATTTGAATTATATGCACTGATTGTAAGGAGTGCAAGTCTTTTTTGATTTATTTTGATTGCCTGAGATTGTTGATTAAAATCACCTATTCTTTATGAGATACTTTATAGATTTCTTTTTGAAGCGAACCCTTCTGGTAAATATTATATTAATCGCAATTTTTATTTTAGCAGCCGCAGCAGTCAGTAAAATGACTCGCAACAAATTTCCTGAAGTTGATTTGGGAACGATGATTATTACGACACGTTATCCAGGTGCTTCGCCAAAAGACGTTGAACAGAACGTTACCCGCTTGATCGAAGACGAGCTTAAGTCTGTTACTGGAATTGATATTTTTAAATCTGTATCGGCGGAAAATGTTTCTATCATTACAGTAAACATTGATGTAAATTATCCAAACCAACAAGAGGCAAAAGACGATATCCGCAGAGCAGTTGAAAAAGTTTCAGGGCTTCCAGCAGAAGTAGTAGGTCGTCCCCTTGTAAGAGATTTAAAAGCTTCTGAAATGCCTGTGCTCGTTGTAGGTGTGTCTGGAGATATTCCCTACGAAGAGCTTCGTAATATGGCAAAAAATATTGAGCGAGACATTAAACGAATCGATGGTGTTTCCATGGTCGATAAATATGCTTATCGTGATAAAGAATTTCATGTTGATCTTGATCCCAAAAAGTTAGAAGGACTTTATATAGCGCTTAACGATGTGTTATACTCTATCAGCAATCGAAATATACGGGCAACAGGTGGTAACCTCGAATCTTATTCTACGCAGAGAAATATTTTAACTCTTTCTCAATTTGAATCAACAAAAGATATACAAGAAGTTATTGTCCGCTCGGAGTTAGGAGGAGGAACAGTTCGTATCAAAGACGTGGGTGAAGTAAAAGAAGAATTTGAAGATGAAAGGATGCGAACCATCTTTAACGGCAAACAGGGTATTATGCTCGTTATAAAGAAATCATCTACTGCTGATATTATTCGCGTTGTAGACAAAGTAAAACTCTATTTAGACGAAAAACAAAAAAGCATTCCGGCAGAAATAAAACTTTCCGCGGTTAATGATGAAACCCGCATTGTGAGAAACAGACTCGATGTAGTAATGTCCAACGCCTATATCGGTTTTATACTCGTTGTGATAATACTCATCATCTTTTTGGATTTCTGGTCGTCTTTTTTAATTGCGCTTAGTATTCCAATTTCCTTTGGAATTACATTTATCATAATGAAGTTAGTCAATGCGGATATTAATTCTATATCACTTGCGGCTATGATTATCGCACTTGGAATGATTGTAGATCAGTCGATTGTAATTTCCGAAAATGCGTTAGTGTATATAGCAACTGGAAAGAAAAAATACGAAGCAATTCTCGAAGCAACCATGGAAGTGATTGTTCCTGTGTTTGCATCTGTTCTCACAACGGTTCTTTCCTTTGCTCCTATGTTTGTGATGAGTGGAGTTATGGGAAAATTTATCTCTGTAATTCCAGTTGTTGTAATTGCGTCTCTAGTTGGTTCTCTTTTAAACTCCTGGTTTATTTTACCCAATCATTTGAGTCATGTGATTAAAGAAGTAAAGCCGGGAACTGTTGCTGTTAGAACCTGGCAGGATAAATTTTTTGATTACATTGCTCTTCCTTATGCGCGGATAATGAAGAGTGTCCTCGGTCATAGTTATATTACAATTTTTGCAACGATATTTTTACTTATCATTTCTATGTGGTGGGCAAAGAATAAAGTATTGTTTAATCTATTTCCTCCTGACGGGGCGGATACTTTTTTTGTTTATGTAGAACTTCCTGATGAAGCAACCTTTAATGCAACAGAAGGTGTGATAAAAGAAATCGAAAAATATATAAAAGAAATTCCTGAAAAAGAAATTGCATTCTATACAGCAAAAATTGGAACACAAAATTCAAACGAGCTTGCAATGCCAGTAGGGGGAGATGAGTATCTCGCTTATATTCAGATAACGTTAGTTCCTGCCTCTAAACGAAAAAGAGAAGCGGGAATTGTGATGAATGAATTAAAAGAGAAAGTGTTGGCAAATGTAAAAGGCACAAAGGAAATGCGTTTCGAAGTGCAAAAGCCAGGACCCCCAGCGGGTAAACCAATCGAACTCCATGTTCATTCTGACAACGATGAGCATCGAGCCAAATTTGTAAGTAAGATTATGGAGGATTTAAAAAACACGGAAGGAGTAACAGACGTTACCTCCAATGCAAAATTGGGAAGAGAAGAATATAAGCTTGACATCGACTACAAGACATTAGCCGTTACAGGACTTACCGTAAAGGATGTAGCGAATACTCTTCGTATTGCGTTTGATGGAGTAAGAGCTACTTCGGTTGTCAAAAGCAATGAAGAAATTGACATTCGTGTTCGTTTTCCATCGGAACACCGACAGGATGTGCGAAATGTATTGGGGTTACAGATTCGTAACCGCGAAGGAAAGTTAGTCCCGATTAAATCCTTTGCTAAACTCTCTAGAGTGCGCGCTGAGACTGCAATCCATCACACAGAAGGAGACGTGACAACTACTGTTTCTGCTCAAACTACTGTCACGACAGTTCCACAGCAGGTGATTGACTCTATGATTAAAAAATTCAGCCCCGAGTTAAAAGACTATCCGGGTGTAAATTTCTCTTATGGTGGGGAAGCAGAGAAGTCAAAAGAGTCAGTAAAATCGCTTCTTTTTGCATTCATTGGGGGAATAATTGCGATATACCTCGTAATTACTTTGCTCTTTGGATCGGTCACTCAACCTACGATTGTATTACTTGCGATTCCCTTTGGGTTAATCGGTGTTATCTGGTCTTTTTATTTTCATGGAAGGCCTTTTTCTTTCTTAGGTTTAATCGGAGTCATTGGGCTATCGGGAATTGTGGTAAATAATTCTATTATGATGGTTGAGTTTATCAATAAGCTAGTTGTAGATAAGATGGCTGTGACGGAAAAATTTAGTTCTATGAGTTTAATTGATGATATCATTGAAGGAGCCTCTAGAAGACTAAGACCGATTGTGATTACGACAGCTACCACCGTTTTCGGACTATTACCCACAGCCTATGGTATTGGGGGAGCAGACCCATTTATCGAGCCTATGGTGCTTGCGCTTGCTTATGGAATTATCGTATCTACTTTTATTACTCTCATTTTAATTCCAGCTTTTTATATGGCAAATTTAGACGGATACTTTTTCGGTAAGCGAGTGCTTGCCTTTGTGAAACAAAAAAGAAAGAATCCTAGGTTAGATTAGAGCCAGTGTATGTATTATCTAGATCTGCATCAAACCAGAATTTTCCGAAGACGAGGAGGGGCTAATGCCTAATGGAAAATTCTGGAAGATGTATGGGTGATTATATTTTTATAACTTTGCAGGTTTTGGCTGTTTCTATAAAGGTAGACTTTGCATGATCGTATTTCCAAACACGCGATGTGGT
>Ga0209174_10001728_pt1 | contig 15150 bp, 11 predicted proteins | sample JI91814BDNA_FD_187505 | JGI IMG/M metagenome (GOLD analysis project Ga0209174, IMG submission 187505) | Wastewater effluent complex algal communities from Wisconsin, to seasonally profile nutrient transformation and Carbon sequestration -... | ecosystem: Engineered > WWTP > Effluent > Algae...
ACTTACAGGCAAAAGAATGTATAAATTATGTGGAATTGCTCTTAAATTAGATTTGTTAAACAATCCTGCATTAATTTGTCAGCCACAAAATGCTATAGCAGCGTCATTATGGTATTGGGATATAAATCATTGTAATGATGTAGCTGATGATATTAAAAAGGTGACTAAAATTATTAATGGTGGATTAAAAGATTTAGATAAAAGAGAAGAGTTATATGAAAATTATCTAAAGGTATTAATAGCATAATGCTACCATTTTTTATGACTAGCCAACCATACTGCTATGGCTGTTACTATAGCAGTAATAAAAGCTTTATCATTAGTAATATTTTCTATTAACTCACGTAAGGTTTTATTAAATAAAAACTGAATAAAATCAGTAAGTTGTATATTATGGAATAATTCTAAATATATAATAACAATAGCAAGAATAGTAGAACGCCTAAATAATCTTTGTTGCCAATGATTTGTAAGCCATACCCATATTTTATTTATCATGCTTATGCCTTTCAACAAAAGTTAGTCTTTGTTCCATTTTGCCAAATTCTATTTTAAGTTGTGTTACATCTGAACGTATCATTGTTACATCATCAAATATTTTATCAATCTTTTTGCTATTAAATAATCCCATCATATAAAAGCTACCAGCACTAAATACAATGGTAGCCAATGTTATTATTACACCTAATTCAAAATTAAAACCTACAGCCATTATAAATTTTTAATCCAAAAAGTTACATATATTGCCATTAATAAATCAAGTGCAATAAAGAATAATTGCATTTTTGGGTTAGTTGGATAATCTATAATATCCTCAATCGTATAATAAATATTACGTAATAAAAGGAATATAGCAATTCCTAACATATAAGCATTATTTATGGTTGGCATAAATAAACTAGGAATAAGAAAAACTACAGAAAGAAAAGCTGTAGTCATATTAATAGGAGCATAAGCCCAAGCATATCTTGTTTTATCTGCGAACATAGTCCATCTAATAGTTCCATACCATATTAACATTAATAGCCCTATTGCTCTATAAATAAATTCAAACATCTTTTATCTTTTCAAAAATAAACAATAATAATAAAATCCTTTAAAAGGTGATAACATCTTTTGCCAAATAGTTATTTTTTTATGAGATAAATAATTATATAATTCATTAGGCGTAATGACACTAAACCTTTTAATACCAAAATATATTTTAACCATACTTACACATGTTAAACCAAATATACCCCCTGTTCTAAAAGACTTATATTCTTTTAAATTATAATAAATATATCTATTATACTTACATAATCTTTCAACTAAGCCATTGTTTAATATACGTATATCTATATTACCAGTTGCCATTGGGTCAAAAAATATCCAAGTATCATCATCATGTCTTTTTAATATAGTAACATGTTCTTGATTAGCAACTGTTTTGCTTTTAGTAAATAAAATAATATGAAGCATTAACGAGCTCTATTCTCATTTTGTTGTTCTAAACTTCCACTTGTATGATTAGCCCAAACATTAGTCATAACACCTAAATATGGCATAGCTTGTAATAAATCTTGTTTTGCATTTTCTGGATTACCGCCCCAATTTTCTGGTGCTAATTCATAATAAGCTGCTCTTGCTGCTTTAGTTCCTGAGCCATAGAATATTGGAGTATTATAAAACATGCTTAATGGTAGCATCGTATTAACGGAACTAATAGCCCAATTCCTTATAAATGAATTTGGTATTGTTTCTTTTAATCCTTTATTAATTAAAGGAACTTTTTGGTCATATTCTTCATTGCCAGTTATATATGATAATGCATGTTTTTCTGCTGCTTCCATTAAAGCTATTGCTGTTGAAGCTGCTGCAATTCCTGAAAATGCAAGAACTTTATTTGTGCCATTAGAACCCTCAAGGAAACTTTTATATAATCCTGAAATCATTCTTAATCGCCACAATACATTTCTAGCACCATGAGCTACTATTGGGTCTAACTTTTGTAACCATCTATTAGAATTACTAAATATAGGATTAGCTCTATTAATCTTCGCATATTCAGTATATAATTTAGTAGCTACATCTCTATATTCTTGTTGCTTAATTTTTATATCACCAATATTTTTATCTAATTCATCTAATTGATTAAATAAATTTTTATTGTTTTTAAATTTATTTTCTTTAACAAAAGATAAAGTAGCATTTAAATCCTTATTACTTTTATAATCTTTACTAAATGCCTTAATGTTATCTAATGCCTCATCTCTTAAATTACGCTCATGGATTAACTCTTGTTGTAATTTATCATATTTTTCTGTGTCAAAACTATTTTTAACTTCTTCATTAAATCTTTTTATTTTTGCATCATGAACTTTTATTTCTTTTTCAATTTGTTCAATTGTAGCTTTACCATGTGCTATTGATTCATTTACTAAACCAATTTCCTCCTTTTTATTACCTTTACCCTGTAAAAAAGCTTTTTTTCTTTCTAATGTTGCTACTTTTCTTTTTGCTGCGTTTAATTCTGATATAGCTTGATATTTTTTATTTTTTATATGATTAATTTCAGCACTTAAAGCGTTAACCTCATCTAAATCTGGATTGTTTGTTTTTAAATCTGTAATTTGTTTTTTTAATTCATTAATATTTTTATTATATTGTTTCAATTCATCAATTGTGCTATTATGTTTTTGTGCAATCGCTGATTTTATATGTTCATTTTGTAAATTTATATTATCAACTAATTTAGAAAATTCAACTTCATTTTGATTGTATTTGTCCCATATTAATGATTTTACATTTTTAATCTTATCAATATCTGCTTTAAAACTATCTGCTTTAGCCGTTAATTTAGTTGGTGCTAAAAATCCTTCTTTATTAACTGCTTCTTTTAATATATCTTTATTTATACCAGGAAACATTTTAGCTAAACCATTTTTTTTATATTCTTCTTTTAATACATTAGCTATTAATTTTAAATTACTTTGTCTGACCCATTTATCTAATACATGCATACCACCAAGTTTAACTTGAGCTGCACTAGCTAATTTATTAAATCTAGCTAATTTATTATCTATTTTAATACCCATAACTTCAAAAGTATCATTAACTAAATCATGTTTAAAATCTTTTAATATACCATTCCATGTTTCATATTCTTTAGGTAATCTAGCTAATGCCATTATATCTTCTGTTGGCATATCCATCATAACAGCTTTTAAAGTTTTAGATATTCCGTAATTGGCAAATGCATTCATGTGAACCATTGTAATATCACCAAAACCATTCAATATACCTGAAAATGGTTTAAATAATACATTAACTGCTTTTGAAGTGTTAGTTGCTGTTTTAATTATTTCACCACCTAATCTTAAAATATCATTATCTAAATATGTTTTACCCAGCCCTAACATTGAACCTATTTTATTTTCTGATGTTTTAGGATTAACTTTTTTTAATTTAGCAAAATAATTCAATGTTTTTTGTGGATTTTCAGTTCCTAACACACTTACTCTTGCGTGTAAATCTGAAGCTTTTTCTATTTGAGAATTAACTTTTGCAGCAATTGTTTGAGGAGTTCCAAGCTCATTCTCAACTCTTAATTGAGCCTCAGCATCTTTATAATTGTAAACACGTGCTTTATATGGATTACTAGAGACTGACATTACTGTTGGTTCTAAATCTCTATTACTTAACATCTCATATGATTTTCTTAAAGTTGCACTATCTACAAAATCTTTTAAAGTTTCTTGCATTAATTGTATATAATGTTCTGGGGTAATAGATGCTAATTGTAAAGCATTATAATTTTGTCCAATATATCCTTGTATAAAACCTCTATCAATATTTAATCCTTGCGCATCATCAAACATAGTAAGGTTTAATCCATTAACCATATCTCCTGTGCCAATATCAGCTTCACTAAGTCCGAAATGTTCAGCTGTTATTGCTTTACGAATAGATAAATCATCGCCACTAGATAAATGCTTACCATGAGGATTATCATTTAATATATTATTATATTTAGTAGAATAATGTTGTATATTAGCAACTATAGAATCATCTATTGAATCTAAATCTTTATGATGTTTATCTAAACGCTGAGCTTGTAATATTGCTTTTTCATCTCTTTTAACTATTTCTGAATCTCGTGTTAAATTTAATTTAGCTAATGTTTCATCACTAATTTCTGGAACTTTTATATTTAATGTAGGGACATTGCCAGTTGTTTTTTCATCAATTGGTGGCAAATAATTAGCTTCCTCTGTGCTTGGAGGCATAGGTTTTTCTGTAGTTCTATTATCTATTGGGGGTAACTCATGAGATAAATCATAACCCATTTTATTTTGTGTGTTGTATTGTTTATCTGCATTAGCAGTAACAGTATTTAATTTAGTATCTACATTATTAGCAATTTGCGCCCCTACTTGCTCATCTGTTTTATTTAAATATCTACTAGCAATACCTGCACCTAAACCTAACACCCCACCAAATCCAGCACCTAAAGCAATGTTAGTATTTGATAGCTCATCATTTAATTGACCTGCTTGTCTTTCATAATGGTCTAGCAAAGTCCAACCCATACCCTCAGCTGCACCTGTTAATACTTTAGGAGCTATTGTTGCCGCTGTTTTGCCTATTACTTGACTGCCAGTTATACCTAATGCAGTTTGTGCTGCTTCACTTGTAAATGCACCAATACCACCTAACGCTTCACCAGCAATACCGCCTAATATAAAATTAACTGGATTAAATAACTCTCCAACAAATGCCCCAATACCTTTAGTTTTAACAAATTCATGAGGTGCTGATTCTACTAGACTTGGTATTCCAACTTTCTCAAAACCAGTTGCTACAAGATTACCTAAATTTTCAATAGAGGCAGATACTCCACCAATAAAACCTCTTAAAGGTAATTTTTCATCATCATGTACAATAACTCCATTAGGTTGCGTATATGCCATTATTATCTTTCAAAAAAATTATCAATTTTTTTAAATATTGAAACAGATTGTATTTCTTGAACTTTACTTCTTGGAATTGTATAAAGTGGAACTTTTAAATTTTTACGGTTATAGATATTATATACATTATTAACAGGGTCTAGTTGAATTACATTATCAATCTGTGCATTAGCTATATTATATTCTGCATTAGAAGAACCAATAATTTTAGCTAATTGTATTCTCCCATTCATAGTTAATACTTCTTTATCAGAATTATAAACAAAACTACCATTATCAAAAGTATATATTTGTTTTATTAAATCATTTCTTGGTATATCTGGGTGAACATTGCCTATTTTTAATACAGAATCATATATCATAAGATTAGTATTTTGCGGTAAAATAGCCATAGTATCTTTTACACCTTGGTCTAATTTAGCCATATCTAAATATTTACCTTGATTTGGTAAAGTTGTTCCTAATAAATAATCATCTTTTAAATGAGGGTCTGAAATATTAAGACCTAAAGCATTATTAGCTTTTGATATTACTTTAGTAGTTATAGGTGCATATTGTCCTTGTGTAGCTTCTATTTTTTGTATAGTCCCCATTGGGTCTTTTTGATAATCAGAATTAAATTGTAATTGTTCTTGCGTTGAGTTAATTTTACTTAAATCTTCTATACCCCACGCTGCTAAAGTAGTTGCTCTTAATGGGTAATCTTTTGGTAAATGTAGTTTATCTACAGGATTAGCTATTACTGCTTTATTATTAGCTTCTAATTGAGTAGTTATAAATCTTTGTTTATCAAATGGCAAACTCGTAAATTGTTCGCTAGCTTTCATTTGTTCTTGTGTATCAGGTGGTACATCTTTAGCTTGTCTAAAAAATGAACCAGCATCTACATATTTATAAAACTCTTGATTTTGCTCTATATTTAATGGAACAGGTGAAGAAAATATTTCACCATTAAAAGCTTTAGAGTATATACTCTCTACATCAATATTATGACGCAACTGGTCTATCTTAATTGCTTTTTGCTGTGCTAAAAAATTATTATCTAATGTTTCTTGTATTTTACTTATCTCATCACCAGATAATCTTTTTTCCTCAGGTAAATTATTATTTAAATCAACAGCAGAAGTAATGCCATTAGCTAGAGCAATATCAGTTAAAATTTTTCTAGTTGAATATTGTTGTAAAGACTTTGCTTCATTAGCAGAACGAATACCTGTATTAACAGCAGCATCTATAATATTATAATTTTGTGATAAATAATTATTAGCTAATGATATATCTTTATTTTTGGCTGCTTCTTCGGCTAATATTAAATTCTTATTTAGGGCATCATAGGAAGCCAAGGCTTGATTTTGTGAATCAATAGCTGCAGTATGTTGTATTAACTGTCTTTGGTCTTGTCCTGCTTGTTGTGTGAGCATTAAAGCTACTTGGTCTCTATATTCAGGACTTATCTGTTTAACTGAATCATCTATTAATGGTTTAACACCTTTTGAATATTCCTCTACTTTTTGATTATTAGGTATATTTGATGATTTTATCTCATTAGCATATTGTAATAGTTTACTACCATATTGAGCAGTTAAAACAGCAGGAACTACTTTATCCATAGTTTGATTATATGCTTGTCCATATGGAGTTAGCATTGATACATGATTATAAGCTCCATCTGCCCCTTTATCTAAATTATTCCTAATATCACTTATAGCTTGTTCTTTACCATATTCATAACCATATTTAGTTGATATTTCTTTACCAAAATTACCTATAATATTACCTAACCTATTGTAAGCATTGGCAATGGTTGCGCCTTCATTAAGATTAACATTAGTATTTATATTGGCATTTATATTGCCTAATTGTGGATTATCTATATCGATTGCCATGTTACCCCTAAGCTAATAAAGCCGCTAATTCAGCAGCGGTTATTGCACCTTGAACAATATTACCAAAAGTATTTGCTACGTTAGCATCTTCTGATTCTCTTACTTGTTGCAATTGATTTTGTTTTTGAAATAAGACATTTACATTAGAAGTTGTAGCGTTCATATCATTCATAAATCTACGGTTTAAATCAGTTATAAAAGTTGATTGAGTATCAGCAAATAATGTAGGACTAGCTAAACTTGCACCACTTGTTCCAGCTTGTGCTAATTGATTACCAAATAATTGTCTAGCACGAACCATTGATTGAATATCAGCTATATTTTTTTGTGCTTGAATTTGGCTTAATTGTAAATTAGATTGCTGATTAATTAATCCTGGTTTTCTAGCTAATGCTTGCCCATAAAGATAATTACCGTATAATCCAGCAATACCACCAGCTGTTTGAGTAGCTAATCCAGCTTCATACATATTTTTATTAAAATCTATATTTTGATTAAAGCCATTGTTATTAAAATTATTATTATTATTCATTTATAACCTTACAATACTAATTTAACACCTAAAGATAATAAAGCAAATGGATTATCACTATTATGTTCAATAGTAACATAATCAAACTTAGCCCAGTTAATCTGTGGAAATATTGTTATTATAGCAGTTTTTGTTGTTAAATACGTTGTATCAAATTGATTTACATCATATCGTGTGCCATTAATAATAACGCTATCAGTGTTATATATAAATGCGTTAATCTCACCAATCTTTTTACGTTTATACAATAAATCACCAATACTAATATCTCTTAATGAATATGGGTTAGTTTGAATCTTACAGTTAATATTAAATGCTGGGAAATCTTTATAAATATTATATTTAAATTCATATATTACAGTATTAGTAATAGCAAAAAATCTATTATTTGTTGTAGTTAAGTATTTAATATTAATCGCATTATCAAAAGTCCATTTAGTCCAACCATATATCTCTTGCAATTGTACCGATTGATGACAAGAAATATAACCTTTACCTGTTGAATCTCTATTTAAAACAAATAGATAACTATTATCATCTCCATCTAGAGAGTTAATTGTCAACATATTAATAGGATTATTAGTTAGACTTGGTGTATATATAGTTGCATTACCATCTACTTGTAAAGTTTTATCAGCATATTTAAGTGAACGAACATTCTTACCATTCTTTTGAATATAAAATAATTGTTGGTCGTATTCAGTAGGAGTTATAGAAAGTGAAGAATGATTAGTTTGTCTTTGTATAAAAAAGTTTGTTGGTGTTATAGATGAATTAATAGCATTTAAAAATGAATATATACCATTTTCAGTAAAAGCATTAATTGTAATACCTGCGTATAATCCAGTTATTTGAGGAGCTACATCACCAGCTAATATTATAGCTATAGGGTCAGATGCATCAGTGCCAGCAACAAGAAATTCATGTTTATCGCCAATTGAACTTGCCCATATAGTATTAAAATTTGCTATTGGAGGTGTAAGTACATAATCTACACCATTAGAATAAGCACACCATAATCTATTTTGAAATTGAGTTATATATCTTGGCATTGATTCTTCGTCCCAAGCAGGTTCACCAAATATACAACTTCTTACTGATGTTAATTTACCATAATAATTTTGGCTATTATAAGTAATAAGTGTAGATGCTTGAACATTAATAGAACTAGAAGATAGGATTGTTCCTGTAAATTGTACATCTGTTAATGCTGTAGATGCACTTGTAATTTTTATAAATAATCCATTAATATATACGAAATTACAAGCAAAAGCTCCGGTACCAAATACATCAACAAAAACTGTTTCACCTACATAGAAATACTCATTCTGTCCTGTTCCTACTGCATTTTTTGTAACAGCTACCGCAATACCTGTAGCTAATCCAGTTTTAACAATATATGGAACTGAAGAAATTACATATTCCTTAACTGTAGGTGTATTATCACTTTCTGTAAATATTATGTCATACCATTTACTAATAGTGCCATTTTGAATAGAAATTAATACTACATTTTGGTCTTGAACACTGCTATATATTCTACCATTTAATGGAGTAGGAGGAGTACCAGGAATATTTATAGTAATTGTTATATTATCATCAGGGTAATATAAATAAACATTATTATCGGCATTAACTAGAATTATTGAACGTCCCCAAGGTAATGAATAAGCAACAGAGTAAGTGATATTAGTAGATGCTATAGTTGCCATTTTGAATTGTAAAGCAGGTCTTTTTTTAAGCCCTCCTTGTTCCATCATTACAACATTTTCTAATATTTGAGAACCTTTGCTTAATATATCCGTATCACTACGTCCTTGCATTACTTGGTCTGTTATACCACGAGACCAAACTGATTGCACAATATTAATTGATGTTGTTCCACTACTAGTAGCCATTTAATACCTTGAATTAATATAATAATCACTATTTAAGATTACTGTTGGTTTATTTCTACCATCTACACCCATAGCTTTAATTAAAGATTTTTCATATAAAGCTGTTAGAGTTGGTAATAGTTCCATCTTAGCTAATACACTACAAGCTTCTTTTGCTATCCAATAAGAGAACATATCACCAAAATGAGAGGGAAATACATCATCAGGATAATATGAATCTGATACATAAAGGAGATATAAAGGTGTATAGTTACTATGTAAATAACCACCAACTATTGTATAGTTATTATCAAAAAAACTATTATTATAAACTTTTATTAATGATGCCATATCACTAGGTAAAGTATATTTATATTTATATCCATATATCTCAGTAGTATCATTAACTAATGGCAATTGAATAACTCTTTGTGAAAAGCTCCAATAGTAAACACCTAATAATATTTTTATACCAGCACTATAAAGAACATCTAGATATTGCTGGTTCTCATTAATAAGGTTAGTATTACCTAATCTCATCATTGCAAGATTAAGTATATCTTGTTTACTTAACATGATTAAGTCTGTGTATTAGTAACTACAGTCGCAGGAGATATACCAGAAACTTGAAATTCAGCTTGAACTCCATTGCATACTGCATTGATTGAATCACCTAGTCTTATTGCTGCTCCATTAAAATAACCTGATGCTTTAACTGTAACAAGTGCATCAGATGTTATATATCCTAAAACACGTGTATCAGCTTCAGTTATACCTATAGTTTGAATTGATAATTTACTAGAATTGAAAGCCATGATATTTCCTTTATAAAAAATTAAATTAAAGTCCAGTATGACATATATATATTTCACCACCAAATAATGTTGGTTGCATATTGTCATGAGAACCGCCTCCACCAAATGAAGCCGGGGTAACTGTTGCAGTTCCATCAAATGCAGATGTAGAAGTTACCAATGCATTTGAACCGGAACCACCAGTACCAATCCCTTGATACCTATTTGAAAAAGCATGCGTATGTCCTGGTATTTGCCCTGATGATAATGTAACACTTTCAACACCCACATTAGTTCCCATTGTTCTAGGTGTTAACCCAGAACCAGAGCCAACAGTTCCATATACTCTACCTCTAAAATCAGGTATGTTGAATGTTGTAGAACCATCACCAGCACCAAAAGAAATTCCTATTAATGCAAATAATGCTGCATATGTTGTCCTTGAAATAGCAGTCCCATCACATCTAAACCATACACCATGATTTAAAGTTTTAGCACTCATTTTGTAATCACCAACATAATCGGTAAGAGGTGCTGTTGCAACAGGATTATAATTCCATGTTCCAGCTGCTGTGCCATTATTAGCTAATGTTACGGTAGTATTACTATTAGCAGGTAATGTATATAATAATGAAGCATCGTTTCTATTAATAGTTATAGCACTTGTAGATTCATTTTGAATTTCATATTGAAGCCCAATAGGTATTCCAGTAGCATTTGGTAAAAACACAATCTGTGTTGATGTTCCAGTAAATCTTTGAATTGCTGGGCTATTAGCTGCTATAGCTGTTGAACTTCCAGATGTAACAGTTGAAGTTAATAATCTAGCATGTGCTAAACTAGAAAATATACCAGTAACATTTGCTTTACCACTTACTTGAAATATATAACTAGCATTTGGAGCACCACCAACACCTGTTTGTCCAGCTCCATTATAATTTATAAAAGCATTAGACGCAGCTGTAGTTAATTTAGTGCCATCATAATAAACTGCACCAGTAGAAAAAGGTTGCGTTGTAGTATTCGTTCCGCCTTGTGCTATAGTTATAGGAAAAGATACTCCGCCACCACCACTTGGGCTTACATGCCAACTACCAGCACTTGTGCCATTTGAATATAAAGTTATTAATATATCTGTTGCAGCAGCTACAGTAGTTAAAAGTGTCCCACCATTCATATTTACAGTGATTGCACCACTAGATTCATTTTGTATTAAATATTGCTTACCATCACTTAATGTAGTAGCATTAGGTAAAACTAATATTTGAGTAGTAGAACCTGTAAATCTTTGAATATTAGCACTTGTAAAAGTTAAGGTAGTCGTGCCAGCTGCTGTGACTATAGTTGCAATAGAATATGTATTACCAAAAGTTCCATCACCTTTTAAAAACTTAACTGAATCATTTGCTGCTGGTGCTGGAACAAGACCTTTTGTACCACCAGAACCAGAATCACCAACCATTGCATTTAATAGTGCTGTTGCTTGAGTTGGAGTATTTGCTACTGCAACATTAGAACCGTTACCAGCAAAGAAGTTATTAGTTGGTAATACATTAGATAATGCATCTGTTACTTGAGCTACTGTATAGTCACCAGTTTGTGCAGTTATAGCGGGTCCTGTTCTACCGTATATTGTAACTATACTACCACCTGATAATTTATTCCAAATAGCTGATGAAGTTGTATAATAAACTAAATCACCAACATTATAAACTGTTGATACTCCACTAGGTAAAGTTTGTGTTCCTGCTACTGCAACATAATAAGCAAACCCATTTGTTCCTATTCCAGCAGTTAAAGTTGGAGTATTGGTTGATGCGTCCCAATTACCTTGTAATGCTAATACACCACTAGGGAATGGTTGCCAACCTAAAGGTGAACCACCATAATATTCAAGAACAGATGTATCGGTATTATAAACTACCATACCAGCATTAGCAGTAATAGCATTTCTTTGAATTGTAGTTAATTGAGCTAAGTTTAAATAATTATCTAATTCTAAAGCACCAGAATTTGATAATTCCCAATTAGTAGCAGTTAAATCGCCTGCGCCAGTTGTAGTAATTGATGCACCACCAAAAGAACCACTATTATTATATTGTATTTGTCCATTAGTTCCACCAGGAGTGCCACCACCACCTGATACTGCTGATACATGCCAAACACCAGCAGCAGTTGCATTATCTTTTAAAGTAATTAAAATATCAGTTCCACCATTTACAGTAGTTAGTAATCCACCACCATTTTTATTAATAGTAACAATGCCAGTTGATTCATTTTGTATTTGATATTGTTTACTTTCTAATAATTCAGTTGCATCATCTAATACAAGAGTATGCGTTGTAGTTCCTGTAAATACAATAATTTCTGGACTAGCATTTGTTAATGTTGTTGTTCCAGCACTTGTAACAATAGTTTCTATCCCATTATATATATCTATATTTCTTATAAATGGATTGCTATCAACAGCTCTACTAACTACATCTAATACTGTTGATGAATTTATGCCTATTACATCATCACATTTTACATTAATTAATTTAACATTTACATGAGTATTAATATCTATATCGCCAGTTCCAATATCACAATTAGTTATTTGTGTTCCATCACCTGCAATACCTATATCAACCGCTCCACCAAATGGTAAAGAAACACCATTTAGTTTACCACCAATATTAAACTTTAATGTTTGTCCTCCAGAAATATCTAAAAATTTAATTTTTTCATATGCTGTGCCTGTTGTATTTATAACAGGATTTACGTTATCAAAAGTTCCAACTAATACAACTTCTTTAATATCTGTAGGCACTCCTGCTGAACCAGAAATAATATTATTTATATTTGGTCCAGTAGGGTTTATATTTAAAAGTGCAATAAGTCCAGCTTCAAAACAAAGACCATTACCACTTAAATTAAAGCCCCAATTACTTAAATTTGGTAAATTTATTCTGGTTATCCCTTCTGAAACAACAGAATTAATCCCTTGATATAATGAACAATTACTAGATGTGCTACCTGTGCCATCTAAATTAAATGAAGCTCTAAAAAATGTAGTATCTTGGAAACCAGAACCATTTACAAATGCTTTTGATGAAGTTGGAGACCATACAATCAAACCCCTTGCATCTACATCTAAACGCGAACCATCAGCATTACATTGAAAATTAAAATTACCTAAATTATATGTAACACCAGGGTTAATAGTAATAGATAAAGTATTATCAAATACTATATTTGCAGTTTCTGTCGCATTACCAACCGTTACTAATGAACGCTTACCAGCTGCATAAGCGGCACTCCAAGTAGGATAATTTCCACCTGCGCCAACCGTTGCATCAAATTGAGTTGGAGGTAAAGCTCCTTTAATTCCAGTAGGAGTTGAATTATCATACTGTAAGAATTGCCCATTGTCAAAATGTAAATTATATACTATAGCTGTTATATTACCAGAATCATCATTCCAGAATTTAACACAATCACCTTGCTTAAGTAATTCAATTGCAGTAGTTCCACCATTTAAAGTATTACCAGCACTTGGAACAACTAGAACTTTAAAGGCTGTATTATCTGTTTTAACAACTATAACTTCGCCATTGTTTTGTTTAGAAGCTGAATTAACATAATATAATGTAGCAGTTATATCAGCAGTTGAACATGAAGCACTTATTGCTTGACCCCAACCAATAATCTGATAATCAGCCGTTATATATCTAGTCGTCCAACCATGTCTTTCTAATAAAGGATTACTCATTATAAACGCCTCCAAGTGGATAATAAAGGATACGCAACCATAGCTACTGCATCATTTTTGTGAATTAACGAATATTGTGTTGTGCTACCAATATCACCATTAGCAAACACATCTGGATTAGTAACAACTAAAATAACTTTATTTGCTGTTTCATCAGTTTTAATAATTTCATATTTTAAATTATTCAACTCATTAAAATTTGAAGTTAGGAATAAAGTTATAGTTACATCACCAGCTGTAGCATCAGCAAGAATTAATGAATCATAACCTTTTAGACTATAATTAGCATTAACAACTCTAGTGGTATCATTAAATCCATTTATAACACCATTGCCATTATAAGTATTTAAAGTGTCTACTGTATCTAAATTATTTATTAGAAAACGAGAATTACCAGTTTTATTAATAGTATAATAACTTAATGAATTAGCAAACATATTTCTAGTAGAGCCGCCATTAATATATAAATAATTACCTGTATCATCATTTGCATCAAAAGTGCAATTTGCGTTAGCGTTACATTTATTTAAATTTAAGGCTCCACCTGTCCAATTGCTTATTTTATAAGATGAATTATTTATAACAATACTAGCAATACTACCAGAAGTTAAAGCAATATTACAATTAATAATATCACAATCATTAAATATAACATTACCACTAGAATTCCCACTTATAGTAATTTGCTCAAGAAATTTGCAATCATTAAAAGTTACAGTTCCAGCCCAATTTGATATAGAGCATGAAGTAGAACCATTGCCATCAAATATACAATTGTTATATACTAGATTAAGGCTTGTTGCAGCAATTACTATAGGGATTGGGTTACCAGGTGTTCCTTTAAAAGTAATATTAGAAATAACAGTATTATCATTATTTGCTACTGGTAATACGCCAGAAGTTGAACGTAAAATACATTTTTCTTTATCAATACCTATTATTTGTTTATCAAGTAAACTAACAGTAGGAACATCAAAATTGCCATCGTATACTTGTATGACACCTGATGCTCCTACATTAGTTAAAGCATTATTCAAGGTTAATGATATAGGACTTGATGGGCTATCAACGCCATTAGTAGCAACACTTCTATAATTATTTATTAGCATTGACCCACTACTAGTTTTTAAAATATCTAGCACATCCTGTACATTTGAAGCACCATAAGGAGGTGAAACTGAATCATCATAAATCACCTCACTAGCAGAAGCTCCAGAGCCAGCTACCTCTGTATTAATACTTCCATCTTCAATGATTATGGTTAAAAGAGAGTTGCCATCAGTAGCTTTGATTTTTAAAAAATCACTTTCTCTAAATGGTGCAGTATTAAAAAAACCGTTAACAGTAATATCGCC